>Ga0074198_1000036_pt1 | contig 229395 bp, 265 predicted proteins | sample EPASupsiteSAE323_FD_64527 | JGI IMG/M metagenome (GOLD analysis project Ga0074198, IMG submission 64527) | Bioremediated contaminated groundwater from EPA Superfund site, New Mexico - Sample SAE3-23 | ecosystem: Environmental > Aquatic > Deep subsurface > Groundwater > Contaminated ...
GCTGCAATAACAAGATCAAAATGGTTAAACGAGTTATGTATGGTCGATGCAGCATTCGGTTGTTAAAAGCAAAACTTATACATTGGCCAACATTGAATCATTACGGCTAATTACGGAAGAACCTCCAACAGCTCCGGCATTCGCAAACCATTGAGCAAGCTTAGTTTCGCGGTCAGTTCCCTTCTGGATTGCATCCGAGGAAAAGCCGTTTGCAATAACCGCTAAAACTGGATCGATACGACACTGCATAGCATCACTATCACCAGTATTTTTAATAGTTATGACTTTCATCGCACTACTGGTACCAGCCTGAACAGTCCCGAAATCTAGCGCGTTTGCCTCAGTAACCTGTTTGCCATCACATTCAAATGTTATATTTACAGCCATTTAATACACTCTCCTTTGTTTTAGTAATATTTCTGCTCCGCAGGTACAGAGTCTTGGATACAGATTGACCTTAGGACTATTTTCATTGTCATGATGTACATGATATTCAACACAGTGCGCTAATCCTCTGATTTCTTTTACTTTCATGACAATTCGCTGAAGTAATGTCAGTTTTTTTCTACAAGCAAATTCCGCTTCAAATTCATACGCATACTTGTGATTTTTACCACATTTAGGACAATTACACTGTTGTTCTATACGCTGTCGCAAGGGGATTCCCATCCCCGCAACCTGGTGCGTAAAAGAAAGGCCACACTCACAGTGCAGCCTTGTCTCTATATAATATTGCATCTTCCTTCTCACCTCAATCTTCAATAGGTTCTACATAATATCTGTACGCCTTAAAATTCGAATCAATACTTTTACTATGCACAACCAAAAGCTCGTTATCGTTATTTGTATAACATTTTACTTCAATAATACTATTAGGTTCTACAGTAAAACCGCTAACCGTAATGCTATTTGATATAACACCGTCAGATACAGTGTTATTAAAAACCGTACATATTTTCAAATAATAAATTCTGTCAGACACTACATCAATCGTTATCTCTTTATTTACTACCCCATTTAGATACTGCCAAGTTTCTTTTTCGTCATAAGATATGTATACCTGGTAACTATTTGCGGTTTTACCTCTGGGTAATTGCCAGTTCGCCGTTATGGTATTTACTTCTGTCCCTTTACCTTGAATGACTGATTGTACTCTACATGATAGATTTATTACGTTAACAGCTACTTCATTAACATAATCACTATAATTTATCACGGGTATCTCAATAACATCCGAATACATTCCTTCAATATATTCAACCCCTGATAGCTTACATTGCTGGTCTTTAGATTTTACAATGTTTATGACCTTAAAGGGCTTAGTGACTTTTTGGGCTTCACCAAATGCAAATACGTCATATCGTTCAGGGATATCGGTATACTGTGTCGTTAAATCAAGTGTATCTGTGACAGTTTCTTCTGTAACAGCAACCACAGTACGATTTACCCGGATATCTGTTTTAAGCCTGATTTCTACTGCATATGTTTTACCTGCCACCATAGTAACTTCTTGATCCAGTGTAACAGTATTTGCAGTTGCTCCTACAATACGTCCACCAGCTGCACCCCATTTAGGTACATTATGCTGCAGTAATACCACGTCACCTGGCTTACATGCTATTGCATCAATATCCGCTTCCCAATTTTCGGTACGTTTAAGATATTTATTACCTTTGTACAAAAATACCGCGTCACGATATGCATATTTATATTTTGTTATTCCATACCTGGTAACCTTCGTTGGGTTAGGCACTTGAACTGTAGTATTCCACTCATCGCCAAAATACATAGCCAAATCCTGTTTGTAGTCTTTCGCCTCATTAAAAAAATCGACCTCAATACATTGAGATCGATCTTTTACGGATTGAAACTTACCTTTCAGGGATTTTTCAGTGATATTTCCCATCGTAAATAGTTGTGATGGAATAGCTGGTTTATCACAAATACAGCTATATTTTGTACCCTTCGGAATTATAACGCCACGACCTACTACAGCCATCCTTGCCAAAGCATCTTGAAAACTTATTTCAGTATCTAAAAATAAATTCATCTCAAAACGCGGATCACCGTCTGCGTCAAGCTCGGCACTATAATTTGCATTTTCTAGAAATGCAAGATAGTCTATACGGTTGATTGGATTGCCTTCTACAACGTACTCATATAGACTCGTATTGATATTTTTAAGATACTTGCAATTATGAATTAAGTCATAGCATCCCCAATATGGGTTAGTTGCTGGTTTCTGCTCATATTGCGCTGTATCAGGGTTCCAAACATTTACCTTACTCCTAGTGTTTATCCACCCCACGTCAGGATCAGATCCGCTTAGCTGATCGGTAGCCAGGGCTTTTATGCCCACCAGTACTTTACCTGGCCTAGCAAAGTCATTGTAAATAACATGGCTTAATTGCGACCAATACACGCGAGTACCGTAACGGGTATTTGTTCCTGATTTGTAATAACACTGACAGCGCACCTCGTACTTAGCAGCATCCAAGTTATCAATTCTAAATACCCTGCGTACTGCTGTGTTTTTAGCGGCGGTAATAACACCATCTTTAGTTAGCGCCCAGTCTATCCATGCTATATCTCCGACCTTGCGGTACTGAGCTTTAACTTTTACTGTCGCATTCGCAAGACTGCCACTATCTTTTGTATAGTAGAGTCCATAAGGCATTTCAAATGTTATTTCTAAACCTTTGCCAGCATTCCCTTCAGTCTGCTGTGTAGCCCATTTACTGCCTGCGTACGTCCATACTGCATTGCCATCAGTTACAGTACCAGTTGACCATGTAGGTTGAGTTGCGCCAGACTTGCCAGCAACACTACAGCTATATAGCGTATCATTTACCTCAATTTTCTCATCAAGTTTATAGTTAGTATTCACTTTCCAGTCGCTATATTCTTGCAATTCATAGTTAAGCGTTTGATCCGCAAAAGTATCTCCAAAGTTTTCAATCGGTTCCTGGTCATTGGTGCCTAAACGAATATCCACTTGCACATCTTTATAATTAGCAATTGGATTACCATCAATCGTTATATCTGCAACAGAATCTATTGGCCCCTCACCACCGCCATAGAGGATATTAAGGTACTGTTTGTCCCCATCTGTGGTAACGTGACGTGCCAATACAACTGGTGCAGGTTTAACCCTACCAAAGGTTTTACCGATTGGCGTACCAGTTGCGGCTATGGGTTTTGCCCCACCCCATCCATAGGTAGGCGATACGGTTGAGCTGTTTAAATTTTGCTTTGGAGGCGGTAGTATCGCGTTTATAATACGACCACCAACGTACATAACAGCACCTTTGGCAAGAGCATTAATAAACCAACTTTTTCCTAAACTCAATTCGTTAGCGAACCCCATGAGGGCTATAGTGGCAATGCTATTAAGTATCTCTCCTAGCTTTTTTCCGACAACAGGCAGTATTACAAGTTGATCTCCATCGGCAGGGCATATTAAAGTAACTTCATATTTTTCTAAAGTGTGCCCATTGATGCTGACATGAAATTCGGTATCAGGATAGTAAGACAGATATGGATCTATGTATCTTTTTACAGCGGCACCATCTATGTAGTCGATCTTATGCGATTCCCTTTTTTCTGTATCGAATGGGTTTTTAATAAAAACAACACTAATCATACAGCCACCCAGGAATATAAATCCCTTCAATCCGTTTTTTCCATACTACGCTATCCATGTTTTCAATTGCCACACCACTGCGCTCCCTGGCATGTATAAAACGCCCATTGCCAATATATACACCTGTATGATTACAAATACCATTTTCCATAAAAACAATGAGTGCAGGGACTGGCATTTCACCAATACACCGCACCCATTTTTTACGTTCAGAAACTATTTGCCCATTAACTTCATTTTTTGCTTCACATGATATTTTATAGTCGGGAACTTCAATGCCAAAACGCCTAAATACTTCCGCCGATAATCCCCAGCAATCATATTCATTCGGACCACGTCCACCATCCTTAAATTCCTTGCCAATTAAATCAACTATTCGATGCATAAATACCTCCTGGCAGTGCTGGTTCTCCACCAAACCTAATTGCTGTAATTCCTGACACTTGCATACGTTCAAGGCAACCCGTTAGAACGTGTGGGCATGTAGGATACTGAATTAAGCAAATAGCGTTTACTCCGCATTTTATACCACCGTATTTAAAATTACACCAGTCCTTTAAATATCGATCAGACAACGCTCGGTAAAAGAACCAAAAGTTAGCACCTAACGCAAATTTTACCCATTCTTCATCATAATCAGTTTCCTGAATTTCGAAAGTCTCTTCGATCTCAGGGACTGGGTTATCTAAATGTGCGGCGTGGATCAACCTAATCGTAACAGGACAATCAACCAGGCCGTCATACTCTTCAAGGTATGATTGCATAATTCCTGCCACATTACTAACTTGCACATTAAGAACTGGTAATGACTTCATATCCTCAGTCTTATCAGTTGTGTCAAACGGAAATGGTATCCACGTAATGCCGTTCCAATTAATTTCTTCATTATTTCTAACAATATGAATGGCTGTACCATCAGGAAGGTTTAATTCTAGTAGTAACAACCACGGCTTATCATTCGATAATTTATTTTTTTCAATTAATCCACCTACTGAAAACGGTAATGGCATATTAAACCTCCTCCACTGTATACTGCCCATCCCATCCGTATTCGCCTAAGACAAATGGTGGTTTACCCATAAACCTAACTGTGTGAGTAGTGCCGAATTTTGGATGTGTCCATTGAAACTTTTCTGCACCACCATATGTTTGATTTCGGTAAAAATTAATTAATGTTTGATAATCAGTATCTGATAACGCTTTATACGGAACTACCCATATGCCAATTGTACGAGTGTTGCGGGGACGCGTGGCTTTATAGCCCCCATCGGATTTACTAATAATCGTATTGTCCTGAAAATCCTCATTAAAACCATACGATGGCGTTTTACTTAATATAGGAAATACAAGCATTAACCAGCACCTCCCTGGAAGGCATCTTTCATCCCTCCCACATTACGCTCTAACGCATCGATCACCATAGTAACCACTGTCATTTGAGTATCACTGTCAAATGTAGCCTTTTTAGATACTTTAACTTTATTATCAGTATTATTTATAACGTTTACGATTACTTGTGGTGATTGATTACCGCCACCCATTATATTTTTAGTTTGGTTCGCAGTATACACCATACCTGGATTATCAAAGTTAATCAGTTCAGGACCTTCTTCACCGACAAGTGTTAACCCCTGACCGCGACCGCCTTTAGCTTTACCTGGTATTTTAAATCCGAAATTAGGATCAAGTTGCGTCCCATTACTGAGAGTAAAAGCACTTGTATTGGTTTTTGTGCTGCTACCAAGTATACCGCTAAACCAATCCTGCAATGGCCCCATAATAGTTTTCTGCATCCACATTTTTATCATCATTTGTTCTACGGCCTTTACCATATCGGAAAAAATCCCTTGAAAACTTTGACTGAAGCTTTCGGTGCGGTTAAGATATCCAGTCAAATGACCTTCAATGCTACTACCAATATCATTGAAGGATTGTACCATAACTTCAGCATAATCAAACTGCTGGGCTTTGATTCGGCGCATGGCCTCAGCACCAGCGGTTTCTAGGTTACGACCTGAAATCTGTTGCAAAGATTCGATAGCAGACATTTTTTGCTGTTCAAGTTTTATACGATCCTCTTTGGTAGTCGTGGCCTTTTTAATTTCATCATCAAGCATGGTTATTTTAGACTGTAGAGCTTGCCGATTTAATGCATCAACTTCAGCATAGGTTTTACCTTCAAGCTGTACCAGCATATTATTTTTATCAATTTGCTGGTTTATTTCTTTCAGATTTATATCTCTTATGCTGTCAAGATACACTCTGTCGGCAGCGGCATTTTTAGCAGCTCTAGATGCCTCTGCCGCGTCACTATCACCTGTTTGTTTATATTCATCGTCTCTTGCTTTATTTGCTTCAGTATATGATTTTTGTTTTGTCCATTCAGCCGCCATACGTTCATTATTCGTGGTATTTGCATCCATGATACCAGTGTTATTTTGCAATTCTTGCTGTGCCCAAAACTGTTCTTTCCCATATTTTCCTAGTGTTCTTTTGTTTTCGTCCTTATCTTCATTACCAAGCATTGTTTCTCGATAAGCTTTAATTTTAGCCTCTGCTTCTTTAGTATCAACACCTTTTTCTTTCGCTTCTCGTATTTCGATATTCATTTTATCTATTTCTTTGAGTGTTTTTGCAACGTTGGTCTGAAAATTAGTACCTGTTTCACCTATGATTTTTTCATTTAAACCATCAACCATTAGGCGTAATTTATCTTCATGACGTTCTTGTTGTTCAGCTAGTTTTAATCCTTGTTTATCAATTTCTGTAGCACCAGGGAATTTGGGCTCTAATCCGCTGATGTCTGGCGGTGGCTTTTGTTCAGTAGATATTCCATTTTCTAGATCTTCTTTTTCCTTTAAATATTGTAGATGGCGTTCTAGTTCTGCTGGTGATAATTTAACGCGCTCAATATGGTCAACTCCTTGCACCATACCGCCCGTACCACTGTTAACCATTTCCCCTTTTACCCACACGTTTTTGGTGTAATACTTATTCCCGTCTGCATCTATACCTTCAAATACTTCTGCTTTTTGATTATAACTATCTACGCGATTTTTCTTTTTCCAATAGTCGATCATAACCGTAGTAGCCCAAGCAGCAGCAATACCAACGCCTAACCATCCACCAGCAAGTGCAAGTACAGTTTTGCCTAAGCTTTTGACCGCATTACCTGCCGCACCCGCACCTGTAGTAGCCGCAATCTGAGCTTCCCTCGCAGCAACTGCACTTGCTAGATGTGCAGCTCGTACCTCTATTAATTGCGTTGCTAATAAAAAATTTCCCTTCCGTGCCATATTCGCAGCTTGCAATTGCATTAAGCCAGCTTCTTCTGCTGTCATGCCTAATCTCATATATTCGGCAGATAATCCGCGTATTTGAGTCGCTAAAGTAAGATTACCTGCTTCTTCGGCTTTTAAAATTCCTGCTGCAAGCATAGCCGCCTCTTTTTTAGCAACTGCTTTTGCTTTTTCAGCAGCAATAATTGCAGCAGATGCCCCCTCTACCATCGCCATTTCTTTAGCAATTGCTATTTCAGCTACCGCGCCCTGCCTTGAAAATTCGGCAGTAGTTATAGCCACAGCACGACCTAATAAACCATTAGATACTACAGCTCCGCTTGTTACTGCCGCTATCTTCGTATACATACCAGCTATAGTAGACAATACATACCAAGTAGCAAGTCCTCGTCCTACAGTAACTACATTATCAGCTACAAAGGCTACTGCTGCACCTGCTACTTTAAGCGTAGGGACAGCAACTTCCGCAACAGGGAGAAATAGTTCTTGTAGATCATTAGCTACTTTTACTGCTTTTGTTGATATCTGCGTTAATTCATTTGTTAAATTTTTACTGATAGTTACCTTTCCGGTCTCATTATTTATATCTACAAATTGTTTGCCAATAGTTTGTAAGTTTTCTTTAATCATATTGAAAACAGGTAATGTCCCTACTGATCCAATACGTGTAAAACCCTCGATTGCCGTATCGGTCAAACCAGCCATTGTTAGCTGTGTCGCTTGTGCTGAATATTTAAAACCTTCCATGCGTCTCATAAGAAAAGCAAATAATCCCTCAGAAGATGCTTTTGCGGCTTTAATATCAGCATCCTTAAGCCCCATTGAAGTTGCAAGGGTTGACGATGCTGGCGTAATGCCACCTTGCACTAAATCACGCAATTCTTGCAATATCTGTTGTTTAGGTAGGTTGAAACTTTTAACAGCATTAACCCCAACGCTAGTCAACTCGACAATTTCTTTCATGGTCATTTTAGCGGCAAGCCCTGGTGCTAAAATCCCTCTAAAGGCTCCCACCATTTCCTCGGACGTGGCCGCTGTTTTTAAAGCTTCATCATTCAATTGCCGCATAACGTCCTTTGATATACTCATAGCATCTCCCCACTTAAGGGTTTCGCCGTTTAAGGTAGTCATGCTCATGAGGATACCTGCAATACCTATTTCATTTGTTTCCATGGTTTTACTAAAATTCAAGGTCATATTCATGGCAGCACTAGCGGCTGAAGCTAATGCATTATAAGCCATAATACCAGCAGCAACCCCAGCGGCATTATAAACAGCACCAGTCGAATTATTACCCATATTCTGCATTTGCCTAGTTGCTCTCGCGGCTGCGTCCTCGATCTGCCTAAAAGCAGAACTAGCTTGATCAAATGCTACTATCCTAATCTGTACGTCTCTTGCTCCCATTTATTTTTCCTTTCGCGAATTATCAATCGTCATGCGTTCCATCAATTTTAATTTCGCAAAATCAGCGGGGTTTAGATCAACATCAAGTAATTCAATAACAAAATTTATAGCGGTATAATCCAAACCGATTATACCGCCGTCAATAACTCGCCACTGAGTTTGTATGTTGTTCCATAACTTCCATATATTTTTATTTTCAAAAAATATATTAGGACATTTATTTACGCATTTGGGGCAGTCGGTATCTAATTTAGCCTTTCGGCATGTATTGCAATACTTTGCCGTTTGAAGGTTCCACTCCCAAATGCTTTTTAGTTTTTTATTGCTAGATCATCGTTATAGGTCATGTTGTAAGTTCTAAGGGCAATGTAATTTGCTACGTTATTACTCACTTCGTCAAGTTGTCCAGGATAAACGTTATCAATAATCCAGTCGTAGGTGTCTTCTATTAAATCTCCAAATTGTCTTTTATCTTCAGCTTTACGCTTTGCAAAATTGACGCCTGCCAAATCCATTGCTTTACGCTCTGTTCTAGTTAATGCCCGTGGAGCTGGCACACTACCAGCGGCTATCAATTCAAGCAAAATTTCTCTATTTCTAGCTTCCTGAGCCTCGCGTTTTTCTTCGCGTTCCTTGGCTTCTTTCAATTCCAGTTCTTTTATTTCTTGTTCGGTCATGTTAAATTCCACCTTTATTTTTTATATAATAAATTTTCCTTAACCAGTAAGGTTGTATTGTCTGACATTTGCATCTAAATTCCTTAAATAAGAAGGAATTTATTGTATATTTGCAGTAATAATATGGATAGTATTATATTTAAGGAGCTTTGAATATGAAGAAAATTTTGCTTTTATTTACAGCAATACTCTCAATCCACTCATTTTGTTTTGCGGAAGATATTTATGTTGGTGATAACGATGGAATGACTATATATCTCCGCACCGAGTCTATACGTTCAAATTCTAATGTTACTCCTGGCATAGCTAATATGGTAACTACTATAACGTATAAGACGTTAGAAATACCAAACGAAAAAAAATTAGAAGAAGTAAAAATTCTATGTCTCGATAATGGCATCACGCACAGAGAACGTGATTACAGGGTATCATTTAGTTATGACAGGGTAAAAAAAGAATATGTTGACCAAATAATCGCTATTTATATAGACAAATCAATGTGGTTAGAAAAAAGCAAAAAATATACATATGATCAACACATAAGTAATAACAAAGTGTGTTACTTACATTCTGATGATCCTCAAAATGCTATTTATGTAAATACATTTAAAGAGGTTTCAAAATACTATAACGATCACCCTGAAATTAGAAAAGTAACTTATAGCGATTGAAAAGGAAACCACATTTGCGTGGTTTCCTTTTTTTAATATGTTGCCTGTCCATTTACTAAAGTTACGACAATAACGGCATTTTCTACGCTATTACGATAAAACGCCTTATATGACAATTCAACCAATACACCTTTAGGGCCGTCAATCGTGGGAGAATTTCTCTCATACATGACCTCAGGTAACTTAAATTCAAGAGAGTGCGTACCATTAGTAAGTTTAAGCGTGATTTTAGAAGTTGTGCCTGCCATTGCCTTATTAAGCAGTAATGCATCTGTAAACAGTGCTGTAATACTGCCTGACACGCCAATAATGCCCTCGTTTACTGAGCCACGGAAACCATTACTGCCTAATACATAAGTATCACCATCAAGGCCCATATCTAAGTTTAGGTCGCACTTTGTAACTACAGCTAGATCAACGCCATTTTCGCTGATCGATGCTTTAAATGGTGCAAATTTAGTTAAAGGAATCGGTGTTAATGTGCTATCAAAACTTGTTGCCGAAATAGTTTCCTTCGCGCCCATAATATCAATATTTGCCGCAAGGTCACCATCTCCGCCAAAACTGATGCCAAGTTTTCCAACCTTACAACCATTGAACAGGAAATATTGATTAATGTCGGGGAATGCTTGTTCCAGCACCAGGGACGGCTGACTTAGCCCTGGCTTAAATACATGCGTGTATGGATCTGCAGATCCTGTAGTTACTGGATTACCGAAAATTGCTTTAAGCCAGTATCCTATGGCAATTTCATCAACTGGTACTGCAACGGCTCCCGATACATCGATAAAGCCCATACTAGGTTGCGCTGGATCACGCCTGCCTGTGATTGTTTTATCTTCAGCAAGATTTTGTTTTGATCTCACTTTACTTGACTGGATTGGCATTAAAATACCGTTTGGAACAGATGGCGTGGTGTTATAGGTTGTTTCAAAATCTAACCCTAGTAAACCGCGATACCCTTGTGCCTGTTGAGCCATATTATCAACTCCTAAAATTTAATACTCTATTTTTGTACCCATTAAAACTGGTATGTTCAAAGTTAAATTCATTCTCCCTGGGTACTGGGGGAAATTACTTGATGGGTCTATATCATAATCAATGTCGTTAACCGGATAACTTGGATTCAATTCTGCCACCGCTTCAATTATCAATTGTCCTAATGTGTCGGTTTCTACAAGACCAGGAAAACTTATATCATCACCAATAGTCACAGGGGTTTTATTGTAAATACACCAGGCTATTGTTGCCATGTAAGTATTTTCAGGCTTTCCTGCACCTTCTAATTTTGAGCCAGGCAGCAACACCACATAAGGGCAATCCGTTGCAACTGGTGGGGTCTTTTCGTCATATCCGTTATAAATTTTCAACGGTTTATTATATTTGAGTAAACAAAAATCAGCTATTGCTTGATTAGCACGAATAGCTGATCTCCATTTCTCGGATATGTCAGTGATTTTAATTGTTGGTAAAAACATTAAACACCTCGCTTTTGGGTAATAAAAAGAACGCTTTCGCGTTCTTTATGCTAACTGATTTAGTTTTAAATATTCATCGTGGTACATCCAATGAAGTTTTTCACCTGTTAATAAATCTTTACCTGCTGATTTTTGTTTACCTGTGCAACAATGGCTAACTGCGTTCTGATTTATATTATAATATTTTTCTGCTTCACGCATTGTTTTAAATACAATACCAGTTGTTATACAAATAACCTTTCTCGCTCGGTGACTATTAACTCCTGATTGAGATATACTCATTTTCTTACGCGATTCTTCAGTAAAAACCCTATCTGCTCTAGCTATACACATTTTCTTACGAGTTTCTTCTGAATGTGTCATTCCCTTTCTAACTATACTCATCTTACTGCGTGTTTCTTCTGAGCACACTCTTGCTTTTCTTGATACGCTCATCTTTTCACGCGATTCTTTTGAATATTTACGCCCTCTTTCACCACCACTAGTGAGGTTATATCCAAATTTACGTTAAATCGATTTGTATTCTAATATTAGCTTTTTCTCTATAACACACGCTTGTTCTACGCTTAAATTATCAAATAATATTTCATGGAGAAAGTTGTCCCAACCATATTTATTAATCGCCTTAGTAAAACAATCGTTATGCGTATAGCCACTACCATTACTCCATCGTTTTTTAACCTCTATACTTGTTATGCCGATATAAACCTTGCCATTTATTTTATTAGTATGTTTATATACTACGTGTTTTTTATCCATGCAAATCATCAACTCCTAATATTATTATACAAAAAAGTCCAAGGACTTGCAAGGACTTTTTTGTAATGATATAATATTTTAGAGGTGATAATAAATGGGTAACGATGCACTAAAAACAAGGACACCAATATCAAATGCAGTAAATACGGAATTATTAATTAAGTTAAAAGAATACTCCAAAGAAACAAGTATTCCTCTTTCAAAATTACTAGACAAATCAATAGAAATGTTTTTAAAGTCTACTAACAAATAGTAGGCTTTTTATATTACATCACATTCCTCTATTCTTATTAATATAATCCCAAATCTTATCCTCGACCATAGGTGCTATTTTAGGTTCTAATTTATTTTGCATTGGATCAAAAGTTTTACGAGCTGGGATAACCATTGCAGGTTTTGCCGACAATGGAACATTCCTTGATTTAAAATAATCACGCATTTTCTGCGTGATCGGTCTTACTTGGCCTGATTCAATTTTTTCACCGCGCTTGATCGCTGATCTAGATAACCAACCAACCGAAACTGATAAATTGCTAGGATCATATTTCGACCTTACGGCACTTGCCATTTTACCAAGAGTGCTAAATTTCTTTTTCCCTGACTTTTCGAGTTTCGCCCTCATTTCAGCAGGCATGAATTTAGCGTATCTTACGCCACCAGGAGCACCACTTTTGATACCGTCCTTGATTTCCTTGCGAACAAATAAACCCGTTGATTGCATAGCTTTACGAGTCCATACAGGTTGATTTTTAATCATATCCTGCAAAAATGGAGTTGCGCCATCAGATATGTCTATTTTTAAGTTTGCCATTACATTACGCTCTCATTTGAGGTGCACTCAATACGATAAGTACCAGGAGATTGATCTGTAATGTGGGCATAATTCCAAGTTTTATTTTTATATTGGATAATGTCTCCTGATTGCGGTTTAATGATAACTTCAAGCACTGATCCATCTGGTTGAACTATTGAGTTTGATTCCTGCACCTCAAAAAATGCCCTATCAGATGAACCTTGCTGACTAAAAGTATTCCCCTTGGCGTTATCTTCACCAATTTCTACAATAGCTGTAATTTCGGTGCCATTATATGAAATCACTTCGGCGTGTTCGTTAGTATTAAAAAAAAATGATAAATCGGATATTATTTGATCTTTTAGTGCCATAAAAATACCACCTTAAAAAACTAGAGGGGAAAAATCCCCTCTAAAAACTATCTATTGATTTCACATATTAGCAGTAGTTTAACGAAATACGACCAACGGTTGTCGCAGAAGCCTTGGCTGCAATAACCATACCCATACGCGCATTACTAGTAGCTGTTTTTGTTCCTTTATTGTTTGTATCATCCCAATAAATTACATCACCGATTGCCCACGCAACACCAGTTTCAGCTACCACATCACCCTGCCCAGTGGTTGCTAGTGCCCCATCATAACCATTAGTAATGCTCGTTTTAGCAACCCCTACGGCAGTTGTACCGAAAGGAACAACATCACCAACCGCTATATCGGCCGTAGCTGTATAATCTACGGTGTTACCTCCAAGTCTTTCCTGAGTAAAAATAAATTGTTTTGACATTTTTATACTCCTCCTATTTCATTAATAATTGAAAAGATGGGCAATTAAGCACCAGCATTTTTATATACCCCACGATAATCAAGAGCCTTACAACCAACATCAATACGAACTTTCATTTCAAGACCGTCAACATCAAAACCAATACGTTGTTCTTGGTAAGGAGTACGCTGACCGTTTAAGAATGCTACCTCCACCGTATCGATTTGACCAGGATCGGCAGCTAAGAACCAAGAAGTTAACGAACTTTCATCAAGCGTAGCATCCACGATAGGAGTTAATTCGGTAAACGGATTGTAAGCTACTCCGCTTGCAAGTGCAGGATCAAATGCAGAACGAATCACTTGCATGGCCGCTAATTCAAGTTGAGCAGGAATAATTAAGAACTTAGGTACGATATTTAGAGTCGCTTTACCTTGTAATGCTTTTTGTTTACGCATTGCGGCGCGCGCCTTGCCTAGACTGTCGACTGTAATGGCGGCTGCTGTCCCTGCAAGATTATTGTGACCTGTTGCAAATAAAGCTGTCCCATCAGCCATTAACGGATTGCCTGTTAAAATAGCATATACAAGAGCATTTACCTTCCTTGCGGCGGCTGCTCCGAATAATGCAGGGATTCGAGAAATTACACTAAGATCATCATTAATGATCGTTTGGCGGCTCACACAAAACTTTTTACCATAAGTGAGAATCTTGTACTTTTCGCCACTTTCAGCAAATTCAGCAGCTTTATATTCGCCACCTTCATTGATCTGATCAAGATCAGCAGCTTCTGAAAATTGAGGTCTGGACATTTCTTTGAAATCTACTGCATCAGCGAACTGGCACCATTGTTGGTAAGTAGTAGGTACTTCCGTATATGCTTTTTGTAGCACCTTATTGGCAACGTTGGCTAAAATAATAGGGAAATCGGAAGTCCCTTGACCACGAAGAGAAATATTCCTTTCTCCTGCACTAAATAATGCTTTTTCAGCTACTTCGCGCTTATCCTTACCACGGGTTTTTTCGCCAGAACGTTCAAGAGTTGCGCTAGCTAGATCATACAATGAATATCCACGAAGTTCATTAGCACCCGGCGACAATTTATCAGGTGATGATCCGCAACGCATCATCAAAGCATCTTCAGCAGCAGCGCGGAATTTTTCAGCATCTTCTAGTCCGACTTGAATGTCATCACTCGATGGCGTTCTAACGCTTCCTTCTGGTGGTTTTACTTGCAGTTTACGAATAATATCGGCATTAATCATGGCTAAACTTTGATTTGACCTGATATATTCGTCAGCATCAAGTTTAAGATCGGGGAAAGAACGGCATAAAGCGTTAATTTCTAAAGCCCTCTCTTGAATTTCTTTTGCGATTACTGCACGCTCCAATTCTTTTTCCTGTGCGATTTGTTCAGTTGTTTTCATATTTTCACCACTCCTATTTTCTTCTTCAATAAGTTCCTCGGTTTCATTAATTACTGGATCGGTAGGGGGCTCTTCATCTTCAGTATCCGATTCGCTTCTACCAACTCCGACACTGGGATCAGCTGCAGTAGGTTCTAGAGATATCTCTAAAATCTCCCAATCTACAGCAATATCACAAGGGCCAGTAAATCCTCTGACCGTTGCACCGTTTTTTACCTCCATCCAAGCGTTAACTTTATAGCCAATAGATACCCCTTTAATACTGCCATTCTCAACTTTTGATTTCATAATTTGAGATTTTTCATCAGCATCAAAGGAACATTTTGCTTTAACGCGACGATCACTATCGAGATAAATGTCTACAATTGGGCCTAGTGGCATAACGCCATATACAGGATCACGCCCATGGGCAAAAAGAAAAGAACCTACCGCTTTGGCACGTTCCAAATTAACTTCACCCGGATTATGTCCTAATATTTCATTGCCCCACCATCGTCTTACTGGCGTTTCAGACGAACAACTTAATTCAATTGTTCCATCTTCATTGGTTTTTCTTTCAATGAGTTCTAAATAACGATACTCCATTTTACTGTTATCACGTTTTTTCTGCTTCGGCAATTTTCGGCACCTCCTCTATTATTAAATTATTTTCCTTGAGATATTTAATTTCCCTGGCCCGTTGTTTAGCAACATCGCGCCAATCCTTGCCCTGCTCTGCACAAATTTCCTCTAGCGTAGCTATATTATTAGCCAGTTCTTTTTCGCTAGCTGTAGCATCACGCAGAGGATCAATCCATGTCCAACCTGGGGGAATAAACGTGTGATCAAAATACCTATCTTTATCCTGCCAAAAATTTTTTATAGGTAGTTCCCCAGATAAAACAACGGTTTCTAGCCAACTTTCATATATCTCATTACAGAAATGCTCGATTAGCCAATCCTGTAATGGTTCATATGTACGCCTGTCCTCTAGCATTCCTTGCCTAGCGCTAGAATAACTTACTTGCGATACGTCACGGCTGATTTGCTCGTAACTTATGCCTTGCCCACTGCCAACTAATCGCTGCTGTTGCTGGACAAATTCCTTTGTATTTGTCGGTATTTTGCCCGGATCAGCAACTACAATTTCTTCACCAGGCGCAAGATATTCAAACATTCCAGGCTCAATGGTATCTATTTTTTGACTATTTACGGATTGCAGGGAGTTCATTCTGCCACCAGGCATAGAATTTATTGATGATTTTACAAAAATAGCAAAGCAAGCGGCAATTCTGGCTTTAACCCTTTCTGCTTCTAGGTATTCTCCAGCGTCTCGAATAGCCCCCATGGAGCTCGCTAAGGGAGAAACACCCCTTACCTGAGTAGGTCTATGTCGCGGGTACATATGGATAACATCTTTAGCCGGTATTCGTATTGATTCATAACTGAAATAATAATTATCAGCTAAATCTTTAAAAAACCAGTACGCTAACGGCTTATTATAATCATCAACTTCAATACCAGACTTAACACGATTACCACTATCTCCAAATTCTCGCGTAGTGTCCAGCTGGTCAGATTCAAGCAATTGCAACTGCAGAGGCATTGCTAAGGAATAATCATATTTTTTAAGAATAAAAAAATCACCGTCAACAATGTTACGGCGAATAATCATTCTTAACATCTCTTTAAACGACGCCTGATTAGAAATATCACAGTTTTTAGACTTACACCATTTTTTCCATTTCTTTTCAATCAGTGTATTTAAATCTTCATCTTCATCACCACTTAAATCCTTAACCCTTGCCTGCAGGTTATATCCTCGACCAACTACATTACGTTCAAATGCAGATATAACCGACTTAGCTATATCATTATTACGCTCAAGATCACGCGCCCTAAATAATATCTTACGTCTGTACGGCATATCAGTTTGTTCAGCGGTGCCACTCATTGGGTTCCAGTTTCCTGACAACCTATCTGATTTTGATGCATCATAGTTGCGGTACTCTTTAAGTGTCTTGCGGTGCACTTCACGCTGTAAAGCTTGCTCGGGATTAATCCACTCAATCAACTTATCAATTATATTCAAATTTTAATCACCACCTTTCACCGTGTTGGCCATCTTGCGTATGCCCTTGTTGACGTGTTATTCTCTTGGCTAACTAAAAATTCAAGTCGTTGGCGTTCTTTTATTAATGTGTCGAGTTGAGCTTTTTTCGCCATGCGACCACTTACGCTATATTCTTGCGCTCCTGTGAGAATTGCTGATATGGCAGTGTTTATTTCATCTAGTTGCTGTTGGTATGTCATTTTTCACCAACTCCTTAGTTGTTAATTTCAAAATAGTGAATGGTCCTCTAACTCCTGCACTGAAATATTCAGCGGATGATAATGCTTGTTTTACAATATTTTCTGCAACATCATCTGATTTAGATAATAAAAATAACGAACCTAATGCAAATTCTTCTCCACATCCACAACTATCGTAATTGTCAACTGTTTCTGCTACTTGGTAATCACCTTGAACGCTAAAGAGCCTGCCCTTAAATCCGACTAAAAAATATCCTCCGCATTCCTCGCCCTTGTCATTCTGAGCATATCCACCATCCTTGAGGCATTGGCGTAAGGAATCAACAAATTGAGTACACATATACTGAAATACGTCTCCATGCATCTCAAAAATATATTTAGGCGGAGTAAATTTATATTGAATTAATTGCCCCATGCGAAACGATGATGTAAACCCTATAATAAATTCACCATTAATAAACACTTTTTTATCAAGTCTAGTTCTTTGTTTTAAATCACTATTAGTTCCAGCAGAATCTGCCCCTATATAAATACCATCATCCGCAATAAATCCAACAACACACGTCATTTTATCAACTCCTTAACCAATTACTAGGTTTTCTTACCCAATTATTTTCTTTTTTAGGTTCTTCTCGCCCTTGTTGCACATATTCACTTTTCTGCAAATATCTCACTCCGCATAATTCAGCAGCAAGCGCAACATTAACCTCAACGTCAAGCATATGATTTTGCGCATGACTACTAATCTTTTCCCACTTATGAGATATTGTTTCTCCCGCTTTATTTTTTTCCTCGACTTTGTGTTCGGCAATTATTTGATCGGCATATTGTTTATCTATATCACTCGGAAGCATCCATGCCCCAGGATTATTAACGTCTCTCTCAATTCTCCCTGCAATGAAATCTTTAAATTGATTTGGGTCAAAAACATATAGAATAAGATCACGTGCAATATCTTTTTCGATTCTCGACTGTATATATCTTGCTCTCAATGCTTTGGATGATCCTTTAGTTGGTACGCAAATATCTTGGTTATACGCACAAAATTTATAAACTTCATCTGTGTTATATCCAGAATCGATACACGCTTTAGATATATACAGCGTCTCCCCAGTCTCATTATCGGGGTACGCTCTTCGTAATATATTTTCAACTTCATCCCATGTTTCAGCTCGTCCATAGTCAACTAACCATGACGTTAAGTCTGGCCCCCATGCGCGAACTCCCCACCAAAAATGATTTAATTGAACGTCTACACCAGCAACTAATAATTGAGCATCTTGATGAACTCTGCCGCGTAAATAATTGATACGATTATTCATAATAGTATCAGAGCTGTATTTTTTTGATTTTTGTTCCCATGGTTCAGCTAACCAGGAGTTTATGAAATTCATCAAATCTGCAGGATTGTCTTTTGAGTCTAAAAATTCTTTAGCTATACGACCAAAACTAACAAATGGACTATATATAGAATTTAAGTGATAAGCGACTGTTCTAACGCGACCAACTGGCTTATTCTCTGCTTTCCACTCGCCAAGTCGAAGCATTGTCTGCTTATGCCCATCATTAATTTTACCTTTACAGTGAGCACATTCGTACCAAGCGGAATCTTCCGCAAGTTTTGGATTGTCTTTTATTTCTTCTGGCCATTTTACACCGCCAGACTCTCCTCTTTTTGTAGGACGAAAAACTAATGGTTGCATCACTTTACAGTGTGGACATGGAACATGGTATTTATAACGAACATCAGCGTTTAAATATGCTGGCCAGATGTTTTTATTTTTAGTAACAGGAGTTGAAGCATCCACAATTTTTTTATTATGTGGAAACACTTTAGTACGTTCCTCAGTGAGTTTCATTGGACTAGCTTCATCACCAGCCCATTTTTCATATTTATCAACTTCATCTCTAATTAGATAGCGTATTGGTCTTGACGCTGTTTGAGATGGAGAATTAGCACTAACTAAAGCAATAAACATATCATCAAGATCAAGTTCAAGCATTTTACTTCGCGTATTAAATTTCCTAGCAATTGATTCTGTTGATAATATCATTGGTTGTATACGGCGAGTACTAGAAAATTCTGCTGTTTTCTCCTCGGGGTATACAATCATCATTGGACCCGGGTCTTGATCAGTAGCGTAACCGATCATATTGTTAAGACATTCTGTTTTAGCAGCTTGGGAACCCCATACTAATATAATCCGTTCGATTTCTTTATCAGCGAAAGCATTCATTGGTTCACGCGTATATGGAGTAAAACTAGTTCTCCACTTACCAGGTTTAGAACTAATCAAATCAAGAACTCTATTTTTATCTGCCCATTCACTTACGGTAAGTCGTTCAGGTGGTTTAAGTGCTAATCTAAATGCAAGAGGAAATTCGAAATCATTTTTTTGTTTTCTTGTTTTTCTTATAGTGGCTGGTATTAAAGAGTTGTTCAAGGAGATCGTAGACGGCATCAGTCAACACTTTCTCTACTGATCTCATATCGAGATGAGCAAGTTCCGGTGACATTGTTTTTGCCCATAACATTAAGTTGTTCTTTAGTTGATTTCCTACTACTGACCATTGCCTGTCCACCTCCTCCTTGCTAATAAATTCGCTTTTTAATACCGCCAATGATATTTCTTCTTTTTCAGCCTTGCGTTCTCGATAATCAGCATCAGCTTTTAACTTTCTGGCCTCATCGCTAGGCTTATCTTGATCACCAGCACTTTTCCCTAACCATTCCATAAGTTTTTGCGGGCTCCACCATCCCCGCGATTCTTTTGGAGCTCCACGTTTAGCCCAGTCAATTAATGTGCGTGGCGTGACATTAAAATGTTTTGCTGTCATTTCCGAATTGAGAAGAAAAGATTCGCCTTCAATCTTCATCCATGAAGGCACATTACTACTAGTTTTTTTAGTTTTCATATATTTAAATCTTACCTCCCTAATATCGGAAAATCGGAAGTGATTTTTTTACTTTTTACAGAGAGAACTATCGGGGCTTCCCGACCCTCGGGCTTTTTTATTCTCTGGGAGTACCTTTTGCTATTGATAGTGATTGATAATTAGTATTAATTACCATTCGTTTTTATTTTCCATATTTATTAAATTACCAATTGGCAATTCGCCGATAACTTTCAATAGTGATAATGGTCCATAAGTCAAACGTGCATAAGATAACGCCTGACATTCTTCTTCATCCGTTGCAAGAATAAACCCTCGCTCAATCCAACTCGGATTGTTAGGAGTGAAAACAATAATAGCTTTCTTATCCATTAGTTACTCACATCCTTCTCGCACCGCTTATAATCAATCGGTGAATTATACCGCATCATCTGCTTATACTCGGGCTCAACCTTATTCCTACCAGCAGTACAAAAGCGATCTGCAGTATGATCGATAGCAGTAGCTTGGCATCCGTTGGGATTATAAAATTTACATTCGGTATCGCCACAGGTTACGGTCACACTACACACCTCTCTTATTAGACATAAAGAAAACCGCCCTATTCGGACGGCTTAAATACTTACTATTAAATTGTAATGTTATATGGTTTCTTACCTGCTAATACCCTTAATTGATCTGTTGTAAATTGCTTTGCTTTACCAGTAAATGTGTAAGATATCTGATGTAATTCATTAGAGGAAATATAAGTATTATTAGCATTTTTTATAAAATTAAGTATCTTTTCATCAGACACATTATTGGCACGAAACATAACAATCACACTTCTAAGACTACAAGAATCAAAATTAGTTACCCTACTTAATTCCTCTGCCCATGCAATTATGTCTTTCACGCACATCCCCCTCATTCGAACGGCTTAACCACATCTGATTTTAAAAACAATTTATCACGTAGCGTCTGCTTAACAGGAGTCAACTTGCCCCCCTGCACCATCTTATCTATGTTCTGCCGTGAACATCCCTTTATCTCGGCTACTTCCATAGTTGTAATAACATTTTCAGCAATAAACTTTTTTAATGCTTCGTCTGATTCAAATTCATACTTCATGTATTAACGCCCCCTGACTGCAAAGAATATTAAATAGGCGATAACCACGCCACCAGAAATCCATGACAATGCTGTCATATCTCTAAAATCAACAGACGCCAGCCAAAGGATAAAGATAAACACCATTCCCTTATCTAGATGCTTGATTTTTGTTAGCATATATACTACAATGTGATTAATTGGATAGGGAGGTTTCCCTCCCCTCGAATCAACGCTTTTTCTGCCTGCCAGCTTGAGAGCGTTTTTTCTTTTGCCTAGTGTTTATTCGCTTATACCATTTGTATGTGGTGTATCCGATAATCACTAGGTCTTTTACTATATCCAACCAATCAATCACACCGTACTCACCTCCTTTCTATGTCTTTATTATATCACGTTAGTTGCTTTGTGTCAACTATTTATTTTAATATATTACCATATTTGTTATATTTTATTAAAAGAAAAGCGCCCCGTGTTGGGACGCTGATAATTAAAAATAATATGTTGTTCCATACTAGAACATTAATTTGCTTTTTTTAAACCTTTGCAGGTAAATCCTAACGTAAATAAAATGCTAAAAGCTCTCATGGTATCGCGAACCCTTTTATGATTATTCTGTAGAAGCAATAGCTCTACGCGCTTAGTATATCCATACTTTATATTATTTAATCATAAAGAAAGACACTCGCATTTTTGCAAGTGCCTGTTTGTTATTATTACGTTATGTAAACCTCATTGAGTCCGACCCAATTAAATTCAGTTTACCAGATTGTCAAATAATCGTCAACTATATAATGCGTCATTTAATTTAGATAATGAACTTTTTGTGTTTTTAGGTTTTTTAACACTATTTGATTTACTACCTCCACCTAATTTAACTGGTCCAGCTGGAAGTACTTCTGTCTGTCTATGAGTACGTGCCATATCTGACATTAACTCTCCAATTTCATCCGTAGGCTTATAAGTATCTTCTGGCCATACCTCAGTCTTACATTGTGGACATTTATGATAATCGTCTTGATCGTTATATTTCATTAAAACTCTACATTCTTGGCAAAACCACGGTTTACGCATTAACTCACCTCTATTTTAACATTTTCTGTAATATTTCAGCTAATTAAGACGGAATTTAGATGAAATAAGACGACCGTAAGACGTAAATTTTGACGGATTTTTTTTTAAGAATCTAGTATTTATAAGGGTTGCTAGTCTCACAAGACGGAAAAGACGTTTTTTATGATCTACCCCTATATATATACATATATACTATATATTATTATTTTTTCCGTAACGTATTAAGTAAAAAAAATCCGTCTTATCCGTCTTAATCCTTATTCTGCAAAGGTTTTGCTCGTCTTATTTTCCGTCTTAGCCCGTCTTATTTATTAAAAATCCGTCTTACTTTAATACCACTGTTTTTCCGCTAATCCTATGCCTTTCCATCTCCTAGTTGTCCCATTCCTATCTTCAAAAACACTAGGACATATTTCAATTAACCTAATGTTAAACTTTTGTCTTGTGACCGGATGGAAACTGCCATCAGAACACCATTTTTTATATGCCTCATACAGCTTTGATTTTTCAGACCATGCCTGCTCTGCTATATTGCAGCACTCCGGCACGAATTGCTTAACAGTATCATTATCTGTTTTATATTTTTCCAATTCATCAATAATGCTATCTGGCTGTGAGAATCTTCGATTGGTGCATAAACGGGCAAATCCTTCAAGAGCCATATTTAATAGTCCTGACATTTCTTCAGGCGTGGTTATTTTAGACAATAGATTTTCATCCCTGCGTGGATCTCCTTCAGGAAATGATTGTGAGAATTTTATAATGATCCATCTGCGGAAAAATGCGTATGAATTGTCTTTACTCCTGGGGATCTCATTTGCTGAAAACATTAATCTTGCAGTATTTTTAATCTGGAATGGGTTTTGCCCTTTACGCTCTACTGTGATCCGATCACCAGACACCATAGCCTTGAATAGTGCTGAATCCTCCATAAATTTACTAGATATATCTGGAAATATGTTAACGAGCTTGCCTGATAGCTCGGCAGCGCGGAATTTATTTTCTGATAAATCTTGTAGTGATACTGACGATGTATTTTTAGTACCTATAAAATGCTCTATCATGGCTAAAAGTACAGACTTACCGTTTGAGCCTTGACCAGTAAGCATGAAGGCTTTTTGAAACCGGCAATCAGGGAAAAGTAAGTGGCCAATGATTTCATAAATTAAATCCTGGCAATCTGCCGGCAGAATATCAATAAGAAATTGCTTAATCTTAGGACACTTTGCTGATGGATCATATTTGACTGGTATTCTGATACTAGATAAATACTCAGGGGAATGTTTTTTTAACGTGAGTACCCCTGTATCGCGCCAATCCTGCATATCGATAATGCCATTATCAAGATTTATAATATTGGGATTCTGGTCTAACATGGATCCCTCCTGATATATTTTAGTTTCTATGTATCTGGAAATCTCATTGCCATGCATGTCGCGGTAATGATCCCCTAGTACATCCTGTGTAAGCCTTTTGATAATGGATCGGCCATTAGGTTGATATATACCTTCTCTGTGAACAAATATATCTTGCCGATCATATACGATTGGGTATTCTTCTAAAATGCGTTCAGCAAGTGGAGGGGGAATAAACTCCCCTTCATTGCCAAACCACTCTATTGATACTCGTTGCTTAAACTCTTTGCGGATAACCCTGGCCGATACCCCTAGTAATTTTGCTAGTTTTTTCTCAGCCTGTGCCTGCTTAATCTCCGATACCTGGCGAAATATTGGAGGAATCATTTTACGGCAATAAGTAAGGCGCTTATCTTCCGGTAAGTTGGCAACCTCTGCCAATAGGTTGTCCATTTGTTGATCCTGTTGTAATTCTGCTGATTGCGTCAGTTCTGTGATTTCATCAGCACTAAGAAATTCGGTTGCTGCTCCATCCAATATATCACCTTCTTTGCACGTCTCCATCCATCAATCTGTTGATCTTCCGTAGGGCTAAACATATCGTCTAGAACCATATCGATTTTTAACATCCACATAAAGATTTCAGGGTAGTTTTCACATATTTCATAATTTTTTGAGGAAGAATATAAGTGTCTAGAAATATTTAATAATCTATTTTTAATTAATTCAAAATTAATCTTAAATAAACTTTTAATTTCATTTTTCTTTTTAATTTCGGAAAGTTTTTTGCGATCATGGTAGTTGTTCTGAGTAGTCATGAGGTTAAAATCTTTAGCTATCGTTATAGCAGCTGTCTTAAAATCACAGCTCATGGCCTGCATCACCATATCAATAGCTGTACCACCATTACCGCATCCATAGCACCACCATTTGTGCTGGTCTGTATATAGCTTTAAGGATGGGCTAGAATCCGATCCATGCCATTCGCATCTAGCCCACTTAAAACGTCCTCGGTCATATAATTTACCGCCAACATATGTATTGTACACGTCCACGATCGAGAGCTGACGGATATCATCAAGGGGTAGTATTTGGGGTTTGCACAAGCCATATTTGATAATAACCCCCCCTATCAACGGCTTTATACTGCTTGCTAGTTTTAAGTGTCATATCGTTGGCACGTTTCTCCCATCGTTGCCGTGTTTCGATGGCATTTAGCATACGATAGATATCAGTAACGGCCTTAGTATGACTGTGAATAGTATTTTCGCCGATCATTCTTTTCCACCACCATTAGTCTATGGATGTATAGAGCTGATTTACTGATCCCTAAAGGACCTTCTAGCATTGTTTGGCAGCTACTCTGTAGATCAATTAATTCATTTAATAATATTCCAAAATTGGAATCAGTAGGAGATATTTTACAAACAATCCAAGCTACAAATACCTCAAATAATTCACTGGTGATATGGCAGAGTTGCTTGAATTGGCTATTGCTAAGATATTTAGTTGCTGATCTTATTTCTGATTCCTTACGTTGTTTTAACTCCTGCAAAGCCCCTTGCAATTCAATATCATGCTCATAACGGTTCATTAGTTTATTTAGATCGTTCATATGTTTAGCACCGCATTATCATGATCCAACTCGCTGATCAGAACTATATGCTCAGTCTTAACCCCTATTATTTCGGCCAATAAACTTTTGCCTTTTAGATGGATCTCATCATATTGCTTTTGGGTAAGGTGTTTATTACCACCATGCCAGTTAAGGCAAGCATATTGAGCTACTTCCTTTTCTCCCTCGAGATATACGTTATCTGTGATTTTATAGCATAGTCTAGGCATTAGCTTGTCCCTCCAATTTGAGTGCTTCTCTAGCAAAATTTCGCATAATATCAATTATTTCAGAGGATGTCTTTACTACACATGTAGGTTCTGTATAATTTAATATATTTTCTAACGCATCCCTCAAGACTCGCTCCTGCTCAGTATGTTTGTGTAAGGCATTACACGCCTGAGCATAAGCCCATGAGGTAGGAGTTTCCCATATAAAGCCGTTTTCATCGGTATATGTTTCTTGGAGTTTATTAACCTGCCCCCTAGCGAAATTCAGCTTATGCCCGATCTGCTGATTTTGCTGTTGAAGTCCATCAATAACAGAATTCTTATTATCAATAATCTCAGTCAACCAATCTACAGGAATATGGACCACCACACCGTGACACAATGTTTTAAGCTGACACGCCCCCTGTAATGGATCATAAGAATATCTAAAGTCTGTCGTGTCATTGCCATTGTTCGCGGCTCTCAGTGCCATGTTGAGCAGTTTGTTTTTATGCTCTGATGCTTTGTATCTGTCGGCAACATCATCTAGTTTTTTCTGCGCCTGCTCTAGCGCGACTATTAGATGCTTATGCAGGTTATAGCACTCCACCACATACTCTGACATGAAAGTACTGCCCTCAATTGTTATATTAAAACGTTCATTTCGTTCGCCAACTTCCTTATATTTGGCTATTAATTCAGCTAAATTAATAGATTTCATAATTACCTCTCCCGTTTCTTATTAGCATCTTCAAGCAAACTGACGTTAGTTAGAACAATGCATAAAGGCCCTAAGAAAATTCCGAATCCCCATTCTTTACCTGTTAAATCGGTATAGCCTTTACGCCATTTCCAAGTCCATTCTTTTCTGATTGAAATTAATAAATCCATCTACTATTCCCCCTTCGGCGGTTTTGGTAGTGGCATCCAGTGAGTAATATTGTTATCAATAAAACGTCCATTACGCTTAAAGAAATAAGATATTTCTCGACCAATATTGTTACGTACAATATAATGACCATCTGAATTAGGCATACGCTCCGAACACTCAACCCATTGCATCTGTTGACCAATATCAGCAAGTCTTAAAACCTCGTTAATCCCAAGTTTCAATAGCGAGTTGTAGCGTTCTTCTATGCTAATCACATTCATTTTCATCATCCACACCATAACCAAGTTTCGCTAAAATAATATTCATCAGCACGTTTTTAGCATCCTCACTGCTATTATCGCCAAGTAATCTATCATCGTCGCAAACAGCCAGTAACGCATCACCGACCATAATGCCAATTTCTTTAACACCAACATTCTCAACTGTCAAAATTATATTTTCGGTGTTTTGTTCTATATGAATAACCCGCTTCATTTCTCCAACTCCTTCACCAAATTTAATAAATTCCGCAATCATACTTAGTGAAATAATAGATAAATCACTAAGTATGATTGCTATTTTTAACTACTCGTCAGCATTGAAGAAAACTTTATAGAAGTACATCCCTTTGTTTTCATCAAATCCACGCTCAATAAATTGCATATTTATCCCATCACTAGGATTATTTATCTTAATTTCAAAATCAGTATCCAATTTGATAAGGTTTTTAAACTTTCGCTTCATATCCTTCACTGCTGGAGTTGAGATACTGAATACCTCTGACGGAGCCACTCCCTGATTAATATCAAAATTTTGTTTGTGTTCCTTAAATTGCTCAATCAGTTCCGGCTCTTTCACGACCTCTTGGACAAAATCTTCAAGATCAAAGGCATTGTGCCGATTAAAATAATTTACCGCCTCAGTCATAAAGGCCACTTTATCCTTCCGATCGGCTTGATATATCTCACCATAAATATTTTCAACGAAGTCCTGGCATACTTTTAAACAATTAGCGGTATGAAAATAACTGTCCTGAACTTCAATAAGCCGTAAGAAATCATCTTTCCAGTACAAACCCTCGCTATTGCCTTTTTTCGCATTATCTACAAGAGCCACTCGGAACCCATCAGTAGATTCGATATTGAATATAATGCAACCCTTATCCAATTTCTTAATATCAATACATTTCTCACTACCGATAAAAAATTCTTCGGCCTGCCTTGTTATTTTCAAGTAAGTATCTTTTTTCTCGGTTTTGAAAATGCCGATTGCATCAGTCCTTTGCTCATTGACGATACAATCTGTGAAGTGGGCCATGTAAAACTCGCCACCGCGAATTTGAGGGTGGGCAGACACATTATAAAGGCGGTTTAATATATTAATTGATTCGTTGTGAAACTTGCTAGGATCCACGAAGATATTGCAGAGCGACACATATAGGTCGTTTAGATTGATATCAAACTTATAGAACGCCTTGTCCTTGAATGAGAACATAGAAGTATTTCAGCATCAATTCTTCTATGTTGCCGTCTTTAATTTCGTAGGCAGTGGGCGAAACCAGAACACCTTCATCCCTTAATTTATTACCGACTTTATGTATAACTAATTTCGATAAATTAACAGTTGAAAAATCAAACATTATTTGCACCATCCTTATTTAAAATATATTTTTAATTAATTCTTAATTAATTTAAAATTAACCATCTACTATCTTTAAAGCATCTTCAGCACAACGAGCAACACCAGCACGACCACCGACCGACCTAATATTTTTTATGAACTTTTCCTGTTCAGGAGATACTATTCCAGTATCAGTTTTATTCTCGATTGCCACAAATACCCCTAACACTTGACCTATCATCTGCTCAGTAACGGTTACTGGTGTAACCCCTATTAAGTCAGAAAATCCAACGGGAGCCCCTGTATCAAATGTCCTAGCCCCTCTGACTACTACATCACCAGGATATACCGAAACTTTCTTTTCCTTAGTGATCCACTCTTTTTTTCCGGTAACACCGGTACCAACATTGATTCTAAAAAACTTCCCTCGTTTGCCGGCAGTGAGAGCCTTTCTGATGATGGCTTGAATATCAGACTCTTTCATTGATAATGCCTTCTACAATTTTTCTTGCTTCGCCCATATCGCAAAGTTTATCGTTATAATTTATACATCCACGGAAAGTAACGCTTTTAGTGGTTTCAGTTGCTGGATAAACGACTTCTGCTTCAATCCTAGTTCCTTTGCAAATGCGATTTACTTCTCCACCATCAGCATTAATTGTGTCATAATCCCAAGTAAGCGAATTAATATGTATTTTCATTTATTGTCACTCCCTTATATTTTTCATTTTAGCCTGAATATGTACCCATGATGATTTATAACCTCTATCAGCAGCTATCGCCTTTAACTCATCAATTGTTTTGCATTTACCTACATCCATACGTCTTTCTCTTTTTTCGATTGCAGTTATTTCTTTTAAATCTCCGTCTGATTCTTCCAGATTCCTAGACTTTACTGGATAAATAAATTTGCACTCCGGACACTGTGGAGCTGGATCATGAGCAGCATAACATTCCGGACAGCTTTTGATTCCAACTGATGGATCTTTCTCCTTTTTACTACGCTTTTTACTTTCTAAACTCCATGATCGTTCTTCATCGGGCAGGCCGTGTCGAAAGACGTTGCCAACAGCATCTATAATAATGGCTGTTTTACCTTCTCCTGGTCTCATGCTCCTCATGCTTTGTTGCACGTGCAAAACTAATGATTGTGTTGGCCTTAATAAAATTACTACCTCTACACCAGGTAGATTTAAACCTTCTCCAAATAAATCAACATTTGACATTATCCTAAGTTTTCCTGATTTAAAATCAGCTATGGCCTGTTTTCGTTCTTCATCTGGTGTTTTTCCATCAACATGCTTGGCGTTATAACCATAAGAAATAAAAGAATCTACCGTATTAATGCTGTGCTGAATACTGGCGCAATACACAATAGCCTGCTTTCCTTCTGCTAATTGCTTATAATGTTCTATGGCTTGTCCCGTTATATGAGGTTTATCCATTCTAACGGCTATTTCTTTCTGATCATAATCACCAAGTTTTATTTTTATGTCGGAAAAGTCAACAGGCATTGGTGGTGCAAAATAACGATAAGGTGCTAAAAACCCTTTACTGATTAACCACTTTACACTCGGGCCAATAATCAATTCATCGCATATCTCGCCAAGTCCGCTTCCATCCGTCCTGGCAGGAGTCGCTGTAAGTCCTACCAAATACGCATTTTTAAAATAATTAAATATTTTACGCCACGTATTAGCTGTTCCATGATGGAATTCATCACTAATTATTAAATCAGGAACAGGTATTTTATCTAACTGGCGTACAATTGTCTGAACACTAGCAAGTTGTATTAATTCATGTTTTCTCCCAATATCATCTGCAATCTGCTGAAGTAATTCTTGTCGATGTATTATAAAAAGAACATTTTTCCCGTTGTCGGCTGCTTTATTTGCCATATATGCAACCATGGTTCCTTTGCCAGCTCCGCAAGGGGCAATGTATGCCACCCTGCGAACTCCGGAAGAAAATGTTTTTCTTATTTTATTTATTCCATCAGACTGATAATCACGTAATTGCATTAATTTTACTCATTAGATTATTTTGACGGACAATTGTTGCCCTTCTTGCTTGTTCAGATTGCGTAATGAATTGGCAGTTATCTGGACAATAATTTTTATTGCTGTCTTTTCTATCAATTGTAAGATTATCTTTATAGCCGTTGCTTAATGCCCAATCTATAAAACTTTGAGGATTTATTAACCATTCATCACACATGGTTATACCTTTACCGCCATAATACTTGTAAGATTTGTTTTGTGGCTTATAACATCTGGCTTTCATGTTTTTATAAGTTTGATATAATCTCGTTCCTGTTCTGCCATGAGTTATTTGGTTTGTTTGTGCTATTCTTAATGCATCGCGACTTCTACTAGATTTACTTTCAAATGACAAACAGCCACAACTTTTTGTATTTCCACTTCTTACTGCATTAGCTGGTATTGTTATTTCTCCGCCACATTCACAGCGAAAAAGCCATTTAGGTTTATATTGGCGACTACCTTTAATCGCTAAGCAAATTGCTGTTAATCTACCATACTTTTGACCTGCAATATCAATAAACTTACCCATTGAAACCTCCTCATCTTTTTTATGAACGCATGGGATTATACCCTGCTATATGGTTTTTCGCGTATTGAGTTAATTTTAAATATATTTAAAATTAATTTTTAATTAACTCAAAATGGAATTTCCTCTTCAGGGAAGACTTCGGTCCCAAAGGAGCTCATATCATAACCGCTTTTCGCTGGTGCTGGATTAGTTGTTAATCCGGCTGCAACATCATCTTTTTTACTGTCCATATATTCAAAAGTTTTAACCAGACAATAATCCTTAGTATGTTTCTGGCCATCTTTTTCCCAACGTTGCTGATCCCATTCACCCTTGACTAGGATTTTTCTACCTTTAGTTAGTGTATTACCAATCGTCTCGGCTGTTTTTTTCCATGCAGTGCAACGAATGAAGCACGTTTTTTTGTTTTCTCCGAATCCTCGATCGACTGCTAATGTGAATTCGGCAACTGCTTTACCTGTCTGTGTATATCTGACTTCGGGATTATCCGTTAGCCTACCTGATAGCGTTAGATCATTCATCGTCATCCTCACATTCTTCAAACTGAATATCAACATCGCCATCATCTATAATGATCTTGGTACCAGTGGAATAGATTTTAAATAGGGTCTTGTCGAATCCCCATAAACCACCCATAATTACTTTATTATTAAATTCTTTATCATTAATTTTTATGGTTGTTATGCTACCATCTTTCTCCGCCCAAATACGATACTGACAGCGATATTCAGATTTATCATCATCTCTATCAAACGAAATATAAATTGATCCATATTCACGTTTGACATGAAAAGATATTTCTCTGCCGGAATAGTCGCTATCATCACTTAAAACATCTTCCTTAAATTCCTCAATAAGCTCTGATAACTTGTATTCTTTAGGAACCTCACCAAGCAGCTCAGTAAGTGAACATTTAATTTTTTCGATGCCTTGCGTATGCACCAATTTATCTAATTCCTCTTGCACAGCATTTAAAACCATGACATTATAACCAGCAATATTAAGTTTTTCTAGGTCAACACTCAGATGAGATTCAACTTCTTTTTTAAGGTTTTTACCAAATTCGCTATAACTTCTAAACAGATCATCAACAATACTTTCAATAGTTTTTTTTAGTTGCTTCTCAACTGTTACTTGCACAAAACCTTCCTGCTCGATCTTGGCCAAGCTTTCATTAACCAGTTTATTTAAATCCATCACGATTACCCCTCCATAAATTTAATTAGCAACACTCAACCTATTAGCTTTAACAAACTTATTACAAGCCTTACGGGCTTCTGAAACTACCGTTGCACTCTTCTGCAGTTCATTATTACTTAGCTCATAGCACACTTTAACGCCAGCCCCCCTATAGGCTTCGTGATTAATATAAAAACAATCTCCACATCTACGCGTGGGAATACTATTTTTACAGGCCATTAGTCTCAGCCTCCCTGTCTTTTAACAATAAATTAGCAAGTTATCTTTTGCCTTCTTTCTCTAGCTCGGTCAAGCATTATAGCAAGCTTCACCCTATTTACTGTATCTAATGGCCAACACCGCGGACTATACCTTGAAAGGCTATGTATCTTAGGTGGCTCTTTCAATACCCCGCGCTTAACCAACTTATTTAGGCGCCATACAGAAAATTTGATTCCGAGCTCTTTTAAGAAGGTTAATAATTCGTCTGTGGTCATGATATTTCACCTACATTTGCACAAGGTTTCAATTTTGAGCATATACCCTGTCGCGCATCAACAGCGTCCAAAATACTATTCATATACTCGCCTGCCTTTTTGCGCATTGCTCTACGGCAATTAGGACACTCAAAATTACCAAGACTTACTGCATCGCATATATTACAAACTTGATACTTAGAATCGCCGATTTCGATAATGCGATAATCAACTTCTATTGTCATGATATTTCACCCAAGAACTGACTCGGCAGCGCCTCGATTGGCGATCCATTCCATGCCGACATAACCATTGGATGCGTAATATATAACCGATTCTTTGCCCTGGTAAGTGCTACATAAAACAATCTACGCTCTTCCTCAATATCGCCGCGCTTTGAAGGGAATACATTCTGATTCATGCCGGCAATGAATACCGTATCAAATTCTAGGCCTTTGGATGCATGGACCGTCATAACCTTAACAGCATCCCGCTCTTCAATGAGTTTTTCCTGGACATCACGGTACCTAAGGTATTTTAAAAAGCTTTGAACCGTGTAACTCTCGCCTAGATCATGTTTTGATTGCTCCCATATTGCAATTGCATTTTCAGCTTTTACAGTATCGCTCAGCACCTGCATTTCCAGTACATCTCGAATAACTGTAAAGTGTTCTAGAGGAGTAAATAATTGATCCTCAGCAATCGCAGAAAGTAATTGATTAATAGAATCAGCTATATCTGTAAGCTCATAATCAGACGCTATTGCTTCATATAATGACAAATCATTACTCTTGGCTTTAAACTCGAGAGCTACCAACTTCAAAGCGGTTACCTTACCTCGAATAATCTTTTTAGTGGCAATATCATCAGCCATGTTATATAGAAAGTACATCCAGTCAATGATAGGCCTTACCAGTGGAGCATTATACGAATCGTCTCTTCCAGCAACTCTTTGGGAAGGTACCTGCTTTTGTTCTAAATGCCAGCAAAGGTTGTCCACTCTATCATTGGTTCTGGCCAACACTGCCATATCTTTGTAAGGCACGTTAAACTCGTTATGGATATACTTAATTTGTTCTGCAATGGTGATTGCTTCCTGGCTTGCGTTATCGTAAGAAAAGGTTAAAACATCATCACCGCTCTTATGAGCAATTAGGCTTTTCTCAGTTTGATGTACATTGTGCTTTATCAGACTATTGGCTGCAGCTACTACCTGTTTGGTGGATCGATAATTATCTTCAAGCTTAATGATTTCACAACCCGGGTACTGGTTAGGAAAGTTAAGTATGTACTCAACCCTGGCACGCCGCCAACCGTATATTGCTTGAAAATCATCACCGACCACAAAGAAGTTTTTGGGATTCAATAGCTGCAACATTCTCATTTGGTCATCACTGGTGTCTTGAAATTCATCAACAAAGACATGAGTGTAGTTTTGGTGGTAGTCTAGCAGAGCTTCCGGACAAATCTCCCACAGTCTGACTACTAAATCAATTAGCCGGTCTAAATCCACGGCATTGTTCTGTTTACATCGATAGCCGTATTCCATGAGTACCCGACATTCTTCCGGGTGCTTTTTCTGTTCTTCTCGATAATCAACGCAGTTTTCTTGACGATTTAATACTCTTGTTAAGGTAGTCATGCTGCCGAATTCTACGATGATTTTCTTAAGTATTTCTTCCCGGTCTTCTTGGTCGTAAATAGTGAAGTTTTGGTCAATGCCTAGTTTATGCCCCCACCGTTTGAGGACTGATACAGAAAAGGCGTGAAAGGTATTGCAGAATAGGTTTTTACCATGTTCTTCACCGATTAATTTAATAACACGCTCTTTCATTTCCTTGCCGGCAAGACGTGTAAAGGTAAGGGCTAGCATGTTAGTGGTGCCTATACGTTGTTCGTTGAATAGATTGGCAATTCTGCGGGTCAGAACAGTAGTTTTACCACTGCCAGCACCTGCTAGGCATAGGATTACTTGGGCGGTAGATGTTACCGCCTGTAGTTGCTTAGGATTTAAGCCGTTAAGAAGGTTGCTCATTATGCATACCCCCTGCCTTGCTTTACTAAATACCACTTATCATCTTCAAGATTTAATTCCCAAGTTTCATCATGTAAAGGCGTGTTATGAAACAACTCTGCATAATCGCAAACGGATAATTCCATTGCAAATGTCTTCTGAATATCATCAATTGTGATGCCCTCTTCACAACCTTCATCATCTAAAACACCAAACTTTTCATTCAGATCGTAGACAATATCATCAATCGTTAACGTTAGGCAGTGAATATAACCATAACAATAAAACCGTTTATCATTATTCAATACTGTTTGAGGTATCGTTCCACATGTTCCGCAACCACCCATTTTAGGATTTTCAATAGGTATGTTTTTAAGACTACGCACTTTCCTTCACCCCCGCCTCAGTAACCACAGCATGATCACCATTCTCTAATTCCCAAATAGTCCATTTCGGTGCAGTAAACTCAAAGGCAATCGCACCAGCCAAAATAATATTATCCAGCTTATGTTTCACCTTGCTCAGCCCATCAAGTAGCATCTCGAAGTTCTGCCTATCTAGGTGATTCAAATCATCCATGACCAGGATGCGTAGTTTAGGGTGGGCTCGATCAATGATAGTTACCATCATGGCTGCTAAGAAAATGGTTTGCTGACCAGTAGATAGAGCATCAAAATTAACGCTATGACTTTTTTCATTAATCCATCCGAACTGGAAGATTTCTTTACCAGTATCGCTCTCAGTTTGAAAAAACGGTTCATGGTCAAATCCCATAAGTGCAAGGTTCTCGCGAATGTCTAAACGTATGGGCTCAAGAATCTCTTTCACTAACTCACCTTGTATGCCTTTGGCCCCTAACGACTCACTGATAAGCTTTAAGCAGATGGCATGATATTCAGCTTTGCGATTTTCTAACATTGATTGCTGCACTAAGAGCAATGTCTGTTTCGCCTGTTCCTTGCCTTCAATTGCTTTTTTCAAAGCTTCAATTTGATGCCTTAGTCCAGAAGACTGCATACTTAATAATTCAGTTCCTGTTACGGCTTCCATTGGCTCCATAACTAATCTATTTAATTCTTCTTGATACATCTTCAGTTTATTGTCACGATCAACAGTAGCCTTTAGGCATTCATTCTTTTTCTGAGTAAGCTCAGTGATTGATTTATTGATACTGGTATTACGGGTATTGGCATCCTGGACTTGTTTCATTAGTCCATTCAGCTTGGTAATCAGCTCAGCATCTTCTGTTTCCAGTGCCTTGATTCGTTTTTCGACTTCTTCCAGCGAAACCTGTAATTCAGCTACTGCAGTTGCAGCTTCATCTTTCTTATTAGAAACAAAACCATCAAAGCCCGTAAAATCTTTATCACATTTAATCATGGGATTAACCACACACTTACCACCAAGCTCAGCAGTTTTTACTAGGGCTTCTTCTAAGGCGGTAATCGTACTCTGAATGGTTCCGATTTTATCCCTAACCCCTTGCCGATTCATTTCAAACTGCTGTTTCTGATTTTTAATCTCTGCCCTACGGTTATTTATGGTTACAGTTTCATCCTCGATGTTAGGAACTGGCGAAATCTGCCCATTATGTTCTGAAATCTGCTTGTCAATATCAGAGGTATTGCTATCTACAGTGATTTTTTGTAAATCTTCAATCAGCCGGCGCAGTTCCTTCATCCGCTCATTGCGCTTCGCAAGGGCTTTTTTCTTTTCATCATCAGCAGTAATGCTTTTTTCAATTTTAATCAGTTGCTCTTGGAGTTCATCCAATTCCTTTTTGCTGCCTGCAATGTTACGGTCCGTTTCCTCGAGTTCATTTTTCATCTCGGAAATCTGCCGAACCGCTCCCTGGGCATCCTTCTGTTTTTTATCCCAAATGGATTTTTCAGCAGCAACCCAATCAAGCATGGCACGAAGTCCCTCTTGAATGCCAAATCCCACAGGGTACTCAGTAACGGCCTTGCTGATAAGTTCATGCATAATTGTAAATTGTTCAGGGTTATTGGTTTTCAGGCTCAAAGTGAGAAGATTACCTTCAAGATAGCGTTCAATTCGTGCACGATCCCATAGAGTAGAGGTAATCGGACTTAGGCTATATATAAAATCACGGCGTTTTGTATCGGATAAGCTGAGAAATTCACTAAAATCCATCATTACTGGGAAGTTGCCAAGCTCAGATTGAACACGAATGTTTTTATCAGCATCAGTACGCTCTCCAGCACCAGGTGATAGGGCAAGACTTTCCTTAATTGAAGTGGTTGATTCGCCTGTTTTTCCATTTCGCTTATCTGTTTTATTTAAGGACCGTATAACTTGAAGTGTCTCGGTTCGAAGTCCAACACTCATGCTGTCACCAGTAGCCATTTTAAAGATATCCGCTGCTGTCTTTTTTTGCCCTGGTACATAACCAAGCATTCCATACCCAAGGGCTTGAATACGGGTGGTTTTACCCACCCCATTGCGACCGATAAAGATATCTGTGCCAGTGAGTGACTGAGTAGCGCTTTGACCTTTCATATTTTTAAACTCAATTTCCTTTAACATTAGAAGCTTCCACCTCCAAATAAGGAATTTTTAGATTGAGAAGAATCTTCTACATGAGCAGTAATTACTTTCTCTTCATCATCCACATCAATACTAATATCTTCATGGGAAGCTTCCTCAGTGACATTGACTACATCTATCCGCTGGCCATTAATAATGATTTCCTCACCTTGCTCTGCCCTAGCAGCTATATCCATCATGGTTTTAGGATCATCATCCTTGATATAACCAATAACCATTTCCCTTGCTACACTCTTCTTTTCAGGCCCTTGGGCATTAACGTATGCAAGATGGGACATAGCAGGATGTTTACCAAGTGCCAGGCGCTCCGCTATGGTTTGGGCATTACGCTCAGCAAACTGCTTCTTATTAATGAAAGTATCTATACATTTTAAGATTTCTTTATGGCTTACATTGGCCCATACACCTAGAGAACCATCAATTTTATAGAAGATACCGGTACGTTTTTCGTCTTCAGTCAACATTTGCTCCATACATATCCGGCCCGAGCCTTGATTGTATTGAACCTTTTTCATAAGGTCCTGGAGAAAATATGCGTTAATATCATAAAGTAGTGTTGCGCTAGTAATGACTAAATTACCAGTTGGACTATAACCTATAGCTAGTTTTTTTACCCAAACCTTACGCAAGGTACCACTTTCTTCGTCAATAACAGGGAACGGATTGACTACAACTTGTCCAGTCGGTAAAGTAAGCTTCTCGGGTGTTACGATGCTCAGACCACAAATCTGATTAGCCCGGTAAAACCCTTTGCCGGTTGTCATAGCTTTGCCTTGTATTACAGCAATTTCGCCGTTGGCCTCACTTAGTACCACGGCACCTTTAACGGACTTAATAGCACCATCAGCAGTACGCCGTATAAATACCTGCCCATCACCCAAGGCTGTAATCGATTGTTTTTTTACTAACTCTAATTCCTTAGATACTTCATCAAGGGTAGCTAACTGTTTTTCAGGCATTGCCATTATTCATCATCCTCCAAAATTTCTTCTATTTGACCAAGACACTTATCACAAAAATTACCGTTGCATTCAGTTTCATCCTGACTTAGCGGTTCATCACAACAACCACAATATTTTTGTTCAACCACTACTGCCCAATGACGATTAGGGTATGCTGCACTAACAGCCGGCAGTTCCGACCAATCAGGAATCATGGTTTTTCCCTCTCTTCTCTATACCATTTTTCATACTGTTCGCGCTTCTTAAACTCGCTATGGTATGCCAATGCAAGGCATACGGCCACTTGGATTAAAGCCTTTATTCCAAAATTACGACTCTCCAACCAGTCATTTGCTAAAATTGCTGGACTATCCGAAGTCTTAAGCAAAGGAATGAGTTGATTGATAATCAGCTTGTTAATTGTCATACTGCCTCTCTTTCGGCGGAACATACTCCCACCGCTCTTGAATTAACGACCATAGCCTATCTGCCAATCCAGCAAAATAAGAATCACCATGACTAAGCGCATATTTTTTATACCAATCAATTTCATTAATTAAACCTTCCAGTGTATTATGGTTTAAAGGTAGTTGATTAGCACAACAGGCACCTATCTGATACCTTTCCCCGTCCATATCATCCACACCCCCACTTAAATTTTACTCCATGATTCTTGTCCCACTTTGAAATACAGAAGCATAAAATACTTGTTGGTCTTGCCTTTTAATCCAAATCTATCAAAATCTTTAGGATTATTTCTAATCATGTTTTAACACCCTTCCGATTTGACCACCATGTACCAAGCGTGATACAATAATGGTGAAAAAAATTGTTTAGCTCGTGAATCGTCTGTGCGTCAACACAGGCGATTTTTCTTGCATATAATCATTTACTTTAAGGCCATATTTTACTTCTAATTCCTGCATCAAATTCAATGTCGAATTACTTCTTGCACTAAGTTTTATTACTACTTCCTTAAGAACCAACTGTTCTTCTTCTGTTAAATCTGCTCCACAATTTTTATCTAACAACATGAATGGTAAATCACTCATTATTATCATGACTTCTTTATCTTGCTTCTTCAGTCGGAGAATCATAGATTGAATATGCCGATCTACCTTTTGGTATCCAAACAACCAATCAAATCCTGTACTCTCCATTGCAACCGCAGCGGCCGCAATTAAATTTTTACTAGAAAATTGTTGTCGTGCTTTTTTAGGTAAACTACGTAAATCCTGCATGGCTCCATATAAGTGGCTGGCAGAGCATTGCAATTCCATGGCAATTGCTTTTGGTGGTTGATCACAAGCCATTATTGCCAACTGAATCATGTCGCCAACGCTATCAATCATAGGAACATCGATCACTTTCACCCCTCCTTGTGTAAAAGATATAACCCTTTTATACAATAAGTCCTGATATACTTAACATCAGAGGACGCTTCTTAGCTTCTACACCCCCTTTACCGCCTGTCCATTGGACGGGCTTTCTTTTTTAATTCATTGCCATCCATACTAGTAATAAAAACATCATGATTGCCAAACAATAAGTTTCTATCCTTTGTTTGAATTCTTCACGCTTTTTTGCTGAAAAGTTAAATCTAACATTTTGCAATTCTCTCACAGTCTCACCTCGCTTCCGCTTCTTTAACTGGCGGTCTACTTCTTAGAACAATCCGTAGAGCTTCTTTACATCGTTCGGGATCGGGTTCATAAATGCGTTCATATGTAATCAACCTACGACCTACCTTGCAAATTTCAATAGAGCTTTTTGTTGCCATGCTTTCTCACCTCCTTACGCTGTTCTTTTACAAATTAATACAGGGATATTTTTCTTATTGTCGAATCCATCCTTTGAGGGGATTCGTTTTGCAATGTCAGAACATCCAAATCGTTTACTTGATAAGGAAGATGAAATAACAACCGATGAAGGAATCACTGAATTAGAAATATCTAAAGAGATGCGCACTATAATTGCCGAAGAGGCTATTATTGAAACTGTTGCTGCAATGATTGAACGTAACAATCAAGTCTTGTTACAACATCTAATAAAGCTTGGCGTTGTTCCGGGTTAGTAGCATTTTCGATATGCTTTTGAATTCTTGATTTTCTCCATTTTGCCAACTGAATAGATTCATTGATTCGTCCTAATGAATGTGGCTGTCCCTCGAGTTGCTGCTTGAGATCAGCCACTTCCTTTTCAAAATCAACAACACGTTGTTCTAAACTCAATTTCTCACCCTCCCTTCTAACTAGCCTGAGGCTTTGGATTAATACAGCAGGTTTCGTCTCGAGGGCTATTACCTACTAATAAGTCAATTACAGTTATTCCCAATGCTATTGCTATTTTTTCTAAAGTTTCTATCGTAGGGCTGTTTTGCCCAGATTCAATATAATGAATTGACGATTGAGAAATATTTGCTTTTTGCGATAATTGTTTTTGTGATATCCCAAGGAAATCGCGCTTTTTCTTTATTTCTTCTCCGACTGCCATTTGTTTCACCGCCCTTTATATCATTATTCTGAATTAATTTCATTATAATGATATAAATATTAAATGTCAATCATTATTTTGATATGACAAATACTTTTTTTAGAGTTATAATCAGAATAATGATAGGAAGGTGTTTTTATGAGTTTATCTGACGATATTGGGCTTCGTTTAAAGAAAATACGGCTCGAAAAAGATATGAAAATAGCAGAAGTGGCTGAAAAAGCAAATATAGCTCAATCTTCATTAAGCTATATTGAAAATGGCACAAACTCTCCTAGTGTGAAAACCTTTGAGGCTATATGTAACGCTTTAGGGGTAAAACCATCTAATATATTTACTGACCCCAACGCTGAAGCTGTACAAAAAATAGATGACGCTCTCGAAGATCAAGACCCAGAACTCCTAGAGTTTTGGCTAGAAACAAAAAAACGCCCTGACCTGCAAATATTTCTAAAGCAGGTTAAGAGCGTATCGCCTAAGGCTATTAGGCAGATGATGGCTATTATTAAGGCTATTGAGGATGAGGAGGAAAATGAATAATATGTCAACTGAAACTTTTGAAAAACTGGTATTGGAGCAATTAGCAGAACTATCAAAAGGACAACGTGAATTACAAAACGATGTATCCAATATTAAAGGTCAACTTGAAGAGACAAATCAAATAACGAGGTCGTTGCTTCACCGCACTGAAGAACTTGACGCTAAGTTTGATGGATTATTGCATAATACAGCAAGCAAGGATTCTATAGCTCACCTTGAAAGTAAAATGGAGAGAATGGCGGGAGACATTAATTTCTTAGTCCGTAAAGCCGCTGAGCATGAAGATGATATTCGCAATTTGAGATTAATCAAATAACAAGGGCGTGATAACAATGGAAGAACTATTAAAACAACTGCTTGAAGGCCAGAAACAGATAATAGAAAGTCAAAATAAGTTAGAGCAATCTAACGAAAAACTGTCCACCGACATTCGAAGTGTAAAATTAGATTTTGCACGTATGGAACAAGAAGTTGGTAGGAAAACAGGATTATTACTTGATGGTTGGACACAACATCAAGAACGCTTTTCTGTATTAGAAGAAGGAATCGGGGAAATTGGAGAAACCCTAGAACGTATTGATTTAACAATGGTAAAAATATCTTCTATTCAAGGAAAACAATCAAATATCCTGGACACGCTCTCAGTCAGATCTGTTGAGCAAGAAGCTGAAATTAGAAGTTTTAAAATTGTAAAATAAAGTAGTTTTTATAACACGGCATGCGCCGTGTTTTCGTGTTTTTAGCACCATTCGACAGGAAGTGATGTTTTATACTATGAATCGTAACAATTCGATAATTTCAGCTATTTTATCACAAGGCAATGTAAATGAAATATTAACTGCTCATGATATTCGTACCCATGTTGTCATTATGGATGCCAGTATACACGCTTTTGTTTATAAATCACGTAAGGGTAAATATCACGTTATTGGCAATGCCCATCTCTCCCCCACTGCTTTGAAAAAAGTATTCTTTCATGAATTGAAGCATATTCTTGTGGACATGCCTTCTATGGGGTATTGGGTGGGAATTGACCAACAAAGGCATGAGATTGAGCAGGAAGCAGACATGTTTTATAGAGTTGTTGGAATGTCTGGCACTAACTAAAGAAAGGAGCATATTTATGAATTTTGAAGAAGAAGTTCAAAGACTTTCGGCCCAAATCCAGCAAAGGAAAAACCATATCAACAATGAGGAAATGACTAAACATTCACTAATAATACCATTCATACAACTGCTCGGATTTGATGTTTTCAATCCACTAGAGGTTCATCCTGAATACACAGCCGACTTCGGTAAGAAGAAGGGCGAAAAAGTGGATTATGCGGTATTTAAGAATAATAAAATTATCATGTTCATTGAGGCAAAGCCTGTTGGGAGCAGACTTGATAATCACAATGCTCAATTAAGCCGTTATTTCAACTCTACTCCAGAATTGAAACTGGCCATTATAACGGATGGTGTTAAATATAATTTTTTCTCAGATGTTAAGCAACTAAATATAATGGACACTACCCCTTTCTTTGAAATTGATTTTGCCTCTCTTTCCAAGTCAGATATACAAACGCTATCACAATTCAGAAAAAACAATATTGAAAATAGTGTTATTTCTAAATTAGCAGAAGAGTTATCATCTGTAATTTCAATACAAGAAGTATTACGAGATTTATTCAATGAACCATCCGATGAGTTTATAAGATTCATTATTAAGCAAACTGGTAAAATAAGATTAACAAATGGTGCTATTGATAGGTACCGCCCATTAGTAAAAGAATCTTTATTATCAACGCTATCGGAAATATTTAATGAAATAAGCAAAGAAGTATTGCAGACAAATTCAACAAAATCTACGAGAAATACCCCTAAACCAACCCACTCTATTGAACCTTCATCATGCCAAGTAATCCAAGAGCAACCGATGAAAGAACCATCCAGAGAAGAAATGTATGAAATAGAACAGCGTATATTTTCACGGGTAGAAAAAGTATTGCTAAACAATGGGAACGACATCTCTATGCTTAGTTTTGAGTTATCTCCCGATGAACTTATTTTTATATTTAATGATTGTAGATTTTTAAGTTTTAAATCGAGCGATCAATGCCAGTTTTTTTCCGATATTGATGCTCCCATGGCTAGTGAACTGTGCCCTTGCTATAAGATATCAAACAAAAATGAGTCTAGCGTAGTTACGTTTAATTCCCCTGCTGATATTGGCAATATGAAGCAATTTATTATAGCTAGCTTAGAATATAGCTTGAAAAATAATTCTTGTTTACAATAATATTCCTTAGATAGTTGGAGAATGATAAATGTTTAATTTAAAAATTGGACGAATTTATTTTATGTTGCTTTAAGCTAGGAAATAATTGTAGAGCTGAGTGGATAGCGGAGGAATTAATAACATGGAGGATTTCTTATGCAACGGCTAATAGGAGTTATTATCGGGGCCATATGTGGCGGTTTTCTAGGATATCACGAGATTGGTCATATCGGTTTTATCCCTGGGATAATTATAGGAGGTATTGGAGAATATTACACGCCAGAAACAGCTACAGTTGTATCGAATTTACTCCAGTATCTATAACAGTTTTCCCATTTTGGAAAATGATTATTATATAAAAAGATCTACCTACATTGTGCTTTTAATGCTCAATATATAGCTTGTAGGGTTTTAAAGACCATAATAAAAATAGAGACTATACAAGAATAAAAAACAGGAGTGTGTACACTATGAAAAAAATTTTACTATGCCTATTCGCCCTATTATTCATTGCAAATATTTGTTTTGCAGCAGAAACAAACCTAACAAGCGATGAACCAAAAGCAGAGAACAAAAAAACTACTGTGGCCCTTCTTTATGTTAATAATGCTAAAGCTACGTATGATGATGAACTTAGTAGCAAAATGATGGCGAACTTCAATTCTTTATTAAAAAATTACACTGTAATCCCTGGTGGGCGTTATATTGAACTCTTAAATAAAACTGGAATAGCAGATATCACTACTGCTGAACGTACTGATATTGTTGAAGTATTCAAAGGTGAAAATATTGATTATGTATTATTTGCTGAGCTGCAACCTTTTGTAAGAAAAGAACGGATCACCTTCTTTACTTATGGCATTGACATAACAGCTATAGTGCCAATAAAAATTATTGATTTAAAAGGCAATAAATATCTGTACAATGGTAAATTTACCGAATTTGCATCAGACAGTTCAATGATTGGCGGAATTGGCAATAAATCCGTATCCATAACTGCATTAGATAAAGTTATCGAAAAAATGAATGCTGTAATTAAGGTTCGCTTACCGATTGCTACAGAAGGATAATGTTTATGTCTAATGTAAAAAGAATTATGCTAGTGATAATATGCTTATTATCACTAGCATTCCCTATAAATCATACCTTTGCACAAGAAAGAACCAAAGCAACCATCTCTATTATCTTTATTAATAGTGCCCGAACTACTTACGATGATGAGCTTACCAATAAAATTAACGTTTGGTTCGATGGAAAAGTAAACGGTATATATAATGTCATTCCAAGTAACCATCCATTGGCTAAATTGAAGGAACTCGGTTTTGAAGACATTGGAATGGCTGAAAAGAAAGATTTACTGGATGCTTTTTCCGATATCCACACTGATTATATTATTTTCGCCCAACTACAACCCTTTATCCGAAAGGAAAGAATCACCTTATTTACTTATGGAAAAGATATGACAGCCAATATGGTTCTTAAAATATTAGACGTATCGAATGCTAAATATCTATATAATGGCAAGTTTATTATAAAAGGCTCTGATACTACTACTGATTGGTTTATTGGCAATAAATCTGTAGCATTAAAAGCTATTGATAGTGTTTTGGTTGAAATGGGAGAAATTATATCATTTAAGTTACCCCTGCAATAATAGTATGTCCGTATGGGGCATTTCTATTATAAATAATGATAATTACTTTTTGTAAAAGGACATGATTATTATGAAATCAACAAAAAAAATATACCTACACTTCTTCTTAATTTTATTCTTCGCCGCTAGCCTAATATCCATCCCCACCCCTGCCCTCTCCCATCAGCCAATAATAGCAACTCAACTAGCCTACCTCGACGATTGCTCCGGCGACACTCTTAGACCCGCTATTCCTCAATCAGAAGGTGCTTACGTTGCCAACTCCAATACTGGTAAGTTTCATTATGCTAGTTGCCGTTGGGTAGGTAAGATGTCCGAGAGCCATAAGGTGTTCTATGATAGCCGTGAGGAAGCTGCTGGGGATGGGTATGTGGCTTGTAAGGTTTGTAGGCCGTGAAAATAGAAGGATGATTATATGACCGAAATTAAATGCCCTAAATGTAATGGAACAAATTTTGTAAGTAATCAGAAATATTGGGATGATTATGACTATATGGAACAAACATATCCGTCTGGAGAAATGATAGAAAAACAATTGAAACGACGTGGATTAAGCCCCACAGTTCCTTGCCCTAGTTGTAAAAAATAAATTAAATTTAGGAGATGAAATTAGTGAGTTTAAAAGATATTTTAATTATGGAAGTTCCTTCTGTAGCAATGAAAGACATTCTAAAGCTTCATAAAGTGAAATCGCAAGGAATATCAGTGGAACAGTATGCCGATGCATTACTCTCCGATAACAAAACGGCGATTATCGCACCTGCTCTTGCTGATGAATTTAAATTCGCAGGAAAAACAGTTGTTAATCTATGCCTTCCAACAACTGGAATAGACAAGTTTTTAATGAATAAAGATGACTTAAAGAGAAAATTAATAGAAATACATGGCAATGATATTTTTAAAAATCGTAAAAGAACAGCGCTTTCCTTAGAACCTGTTCCCATAAGAGCCTATGATTTAGATAGTAAAATATACATTGAGTATTCTTATCAAGGAAACGAACAACGATTTATCGAAAACTTTGAACTTAAAAAACGCCGCCCTCAATTAATAAATTATGTTATTGTTCACTTCAATCCATTTATGATTGAAGTTCGGTCAAGTGCAGAAGAACGTACTAAGTTCTTAGCTGCTTTTATTGAGACGTTGGGCCTTGATCAAACAAATGTTCAATGGATATATGACAGTATTTTAGGTGAAACTGAAATAAACCTTCTTGCTGATAAATTGTCAGCAAGTCTTAAGGGGGCAAAACATAAAATGACAAATGGGATATATGATACGGTTGAAGTTAAAGCTAACACTCAAGTATCTGATTTAAGCCAAGAAAAACAATATCAAAATCAATTTAAAGGTATTCCTGCTGAAACAAGAAATTTCCGTTTTATTCATTATCACTCATTAGGTTTTCAGCAAAATGTGAGTTTAACCATTACACGAAAAGGAGGACTCTGGTTTCGCACCACTATAGGTGAAGAAGTAATTAGCTGTGTTGTAAATGCAATTTCTGAAATTCGAAAACAACTTAAAATACAAAATCATTCTCTAGTTATACAGAGTGATGAAAGCACTTCATCTTCTAAAAAAACAGTTAATCTTTAAATATTGGAAGGATTTCACTTCATTTTAGCGAAGATTACTATATTAATCACGTAATAATGGAAAAGGAGGATCATGTATGAATATTTTTGAAGTTGATGATTTGTTAGAGCAAATGGCCATGCAAAATATCCAACACTTTTCTCCTTATTATCTATGTCATCAACTCAATATCACTAGCGTTGAAGATATCACTAACTATTTGTTAACACTAGTTAACAAAAAACTGATAGCGTATTATGAAATTCAGTGTCCTGAAGGACATAGTGACTATGCAGTTACAGATCCAACCCAAATAATCATTGATGAACGAGAATGCGAATTTTGTGGAAATCAATATACGCCAGATCCTAACGATATTTGGATTACATTCGATTTTACTGAATACTACTTAAATCATGTCAAAAAAAATACCAAACTTTCCGATACGTACCTTATCTCCTAACGACAAGATAGAAACTGTTAATTATAGTACAGTCAAACAACTACCCAAATTTCGTGAATATGAGGAATTACTAAAAAAATATTGTGCAGATCCAGAACAACTAAAAAATCTATTTGCCAAAGTTGAAAGCACTCTAGAACAGTTTAGAATACAGTGCAAATCTACCTGGCCAAAAGGTAAACCTAAAACTATTACAAGCAAAAATGTCGGCGATACATTAGAATCATTAGCACATTATATTTTTTCTTGTACTAATAATATATTCCTTCCCAAAGGTTCTTGGGCAAATGATATTAGCCAGTTTGACAATATTTTGTATTTAACTTGCCACGAATGTTTTCTAATTGATTGGAAGACCTATACTATTGTTGAATGCAAAAATTGGAGTCATCCTTTGGACAAACAAGGGGTAAATGATTTTATTGCCAAAATTAGAGATTCTAAGCATAATATTGGGATTATCTTTTCGCGCGAAGGAATTACAGGAAAAGAAGATTATCGTGATGCCCAAGGAAAACTTCTTTTGGCAGCCAATGAAGGTATTATTGTGATAATTATTGATGATAAAGATTTGAACTCTTTAATAAATGGAAAGAATGTTTTTGAACTATTAGAACAAAAATATTTTGAAAGACGATTATCCCCAGCTTAAAGCGGCCTAGCCGCTTTTTAATTTACTTTTTAAACAGAACATACGTACTGGAAGGATTTGATATCGTGTTAAACGTAGCAATTTACTGCCGTGTCTCATCAGAAGACCAGCAAGAGCGCGGCACCATAGAAACCCAAATAGAATTCGCAACAAAATACTGCGACCTTCACCAACTCAATATAGTCAAGTGGTACAAGGATGACGGAATCTCTGGCACCATCCCCTTCGAATCACGCCCTGAAGCATCAATAATGCTCCAAGATGCACAAGAAAAGAAATTTGATACACTCCTATTCTATCGTCTTGATCGCTTCGGCAGGAGTGCTAGAACAATTTTGAATGGTGTCCACACTTTAGAACAGTATGGAATAAAGATTAAGTCTATGACAGAGCCTTTCGATACAGGAGATCCGGCCGGCAGATTCCTGCTTACTATCCTAGCTGGCGTAGCCGACCTTGAACGGTCAAACATTCTAGACCGCCTTTGGCATGGAGCCAATCGTGCTGCACGTAATGGTAAATGGCTCGGTGGTATTTGCCCATATGGGTACCAAGTTGATGATGAAGGATTCCTTGCTGTTGCTACCACTCCCCTTCCTGGTTTTGAAATGTCAGAATCAGATGTCGTACAATTGATTTATGGGCTTACAACTGAGCAGCATATGAGTACCATCAAAATAGCTGATTACCTAAATGCCCTAAGCATCCCACCTAAATATGCTATAGAAGGTCGTAAGATAACTAAAGGCAAACGCAAAGAAAACACGGCTGGCGTATGGACACCTGGCCGTGTAAGAAATATGATTGTACAACCTACCTATAAAGGAATCCATCACTATGGTAAACGCTCTAAGAAGGTGCGTGAAATAATTGAACGTGAAGTGCCGGAAATCGTTCCTGAGGATGTTTGGGAAAGTGCTCAATTAGTCTTAAAGGATAATCAATTGGAGGCGGTACGTTGCGCTAAACACAAGTACCTACTACGCTCACTTGTTAAATGCTCATTATGCGGCTTAAACTTCTCGGGTACGCCTTACAGAGGTTCAAAAGGAGAATCTAAGACTTATTATGTATGTAATGGTAAAACCACGTATAGAGGGAAATATATGGGTAAATGCCTAGCTAAAAACATGTCTGCTGATTGGGTAGATGAAAAGGTTTGGGATGATTGTGTTGACTTTATAAACAACCCTGGTCAGTTATTAGATGGCCTATCGGCAGAAGAAGCAAGTAATCATCTTTCAACGGAACATGAGTTACAATTGATAGCCTCCTCCCTATCTCAAAAAGATTCTGAAAAACAATCCATTCTTGATTTATATCGCAAGCAGTTGATAAATAGTAAAGATGTTGAGGACCAGCTATCCAAAATCATTAATGAAAGAGCTGCCCTTGAAGACCGGCAGAAAGAATTGAAAAACGCCCTCAATACAACTACCAATGAGGTGAATCGTAAGAAGGACGTTATTATGCTCTTGGATGACTTAAAACAAAAAATCTCAGGTGAAATCACATGGGAAACTAAGCGAAGTATTATTAAGCAGCTTGTGCGTCAAGTATTCGTTCACACGGTACATTCAGAGGACCGGGATGAACCAGAAGTAAAACTGTCTGTGAAGTTTGTTTTCGCACAGGATGTTCCACGCACGGATGTCCGTGTGGATTCCGTGGTGATCAGCGGCAAGAATGTTCTTGTACTCCCAGTGAAGTGAAACGTTATCGTAAGAAAATATCAGGACCCCTGTTAGATCGTATGGATATTTACGTAAATATACCTCGTTTAGAATATAGCGAGCTACGAAACACCGCTCCCTCTGAATCCTCAACAAGGATAAAAGAGCGAATCGCCGCAGCGAGGGAAATACAATATCAACGATTGAGTAAGGATCATATATTTTGCAATGCTCATATGGGTCATAAGCAGATTAAAGCCGCTTGTCATTTAACACCAGGGGCACAAAAAGTATTAGAATTATCTTTTAAAAAATTAAACCTAAGCGCGCGAGGCTATGACCGCATCCTCAAAGTAGCACGAACCATTGGAGATTTAGCTGGAGCAGAAGAAATTAGTGAAGTGCATATTGCGGAAGCAGTACATTTTCGCAATAATATACAAGAACTTTTTTAGCAGACTACGCTATTAACAAATCGTCTATATGTATAGGCCGTTTTAAATTGGTCTACTATAGTCACAGAACACATGTATAAATCATCGGGATTGTGGCAATAATTAAGTAGTGCGCATTCCCACGGAAACTAGAGCGACTGTAATAACAGAGCTCTAGTTTTTACTATATACTCCATTGCTGTAGCTACTCTAAACCCAAATTGTGAATGCATTCATATCTTGCATAAAACAACAATAACATCCTCATCATGGATGTTATTGTTGTTATTTTCCACCTATTCTTTTATCAATACGATAAATATATGCTAGAATCTCTGCTACAGCTTGATAGAGTTCTGGAGGAATTTCTCGATCCAATTCAATTGCCATTAACATACTGACAAGAGTCTTGTTTTGATAAACAGGGATGGAATGTTGTTTTGCTGTTTCTAAGATCCTCTCTGCCATATAGCCGGAACCTTTCGCTATTACTTTTGGAGCTACATTTTCTTCTTGTTGATAACGTAAGGCTATAGCTTGTTGTTTTGGTTTATCAGCTTCCTTTTTATTCATAGTTGCTTTCCCCATGATTTAATAGGCTCAAAACTTTGGCGATGAGCCGAGCATGGGCCATATTGTTGTAATGCTTTCATATGCTCTGCTGTACCGTACCCCTTGTGTTTGGCAAATCCATACTGGGGAAACTCTTTATCGAGTTTTTCCATAAGTCGATCTCGTTCCACTTTGGCAATAATGGATGCCGCTCCAATAGACGCGCTAATTGCATCTCCACCGATAAGTGATACAGAAGGTATTGGTAATTCTGGTAAAGGTACAGCATCAATCAGCACTGCCTGGGGCTTAGGTGAGAGTTGCTCTATTACACGATACATCCCCAATACAGTTGCTTGATAAATATTTAGTTTATCAATAGTATGAATATCAATGACTATATGTTCCACTGAAATAGCCACATCTTGGATAGCATGATACAGTTCTTCTCTTTGTCTGGCGGACAGTTTTTTTGAATCATTTAGAAAGGGCAAATGACAGGCAAGTGGCAAGATGACAGCACCGACGACAAGCGGACCTGCCAGAGGTCCTCTTCCGGCTTCGTCAACACCAGCAATAAAATCATGGCCACTACTTGTCAGAGCACGCTCTTGCTCATATAAAGCATGCAGACGTTGTTTTTCCAGTAAAAGTTTCTGTTGTTTTTGTTCCCATTTTACTAACAAACGACTAACAGAAATCCGTGAATCTTGTTTAAGTTTGTTAATAATCTGTATAGATACTTCCTGTTGTGATAAAAGTTCCGTAATTTGATTAACAGTCATATTTTCTATATTCAATATTATATACCTCCGACTTATGTTAGGTAAGGGCTACTATATAACGAATGCCTAGTTTTAGTAAAACTAGTTATTTCTATCCTTGAACCAGCTTCTTATTTTTATGGATCCAATTGCACCAGTAGTGGCACCCTCGCCATTAATATTATTATAAAATCGTGCTTTAGCCTGCCAAACACGTAACCCTGTAGATCCTTCGGTGAATACGGGTCCATTCTTCCCACGATCAATAAATTTTAAAATTTCCAGCCCATCCATACTGATGGTATGTACAACCTTCTCCGTCTTGTCATTAGGATCAATAAAAGGTCGCGCATCAATGGTAAGAGTATGATTCTGACCTAACATCTTATTATTGGTTGTACCATTGATTTTTAAAGCATTCAGTTTATTTAAGACATCTGTCATGGAGACTGCCATCAAATCTTGAGTGGGATTATTAATGGGGTCGACGCCCGTTAATGTCTTAGTCTGATTATTCCACGTTGGCGAGGAGAGTTTATTTGCCTTAGTTTGATTCATCGATTGTTGAAATGAATTGGTATTAGGTCCAAAAACCTCATTATACCAAGGGGTGGTAGTACTATTCTTACTTGCAATAACCTTCTTAACTACGATTTGGTCAGGAGTAAGTCCTGGATCATATTGCAGTACATAAGCAGACATATTATTCGGATCTCCATTGGCAAGATAATAAATTCCATAACCACAATCACTAGGATGACCAGTATTGGTACTTACAAGATTTACATTGTAATTCAATGTAAATCCTCGAACATCTTCATTACCAATTTTTCGAGTGTGAGCAGCATCGTTTGCATATATGGTATCTTTAAATAGTACTTGATAATAGTTGTCAGCTGGAGCGGCTGCAAAGTCAGTACCTGAAGAATCCTTCCCCATTGTCCATTTACTACCTGAGAATTCAGCATCCGTCATTAAATCAAATGTACGAATAGGGCTTGGTGGGTCAGTAGCAGGAATTGTGATATAGGCATCAATGCTCCGAGTAGTATTACCAGCCTTCCCAATTGAGGTAACTTTAAAATAGTCTCCATTAAAACTGGCTAAATCTGTTGGTCTAGCAGTTTTATCTATGGCTGTAATTGTTATTTTGAACTTAGGAGATGCGGAACTATTACTATCTAAAGCAACAAAATCACTAGAAAGGGTTTTTCGATCCCATTTCCCTTTATCTTTGGATGTATTTTGCTTGGCATGGGTCAGTGCATATATAACGCCAGATTCCGCTGCATACTGGGCAGAAATAGCATCTCCATAATTATGTCCATTTCCTAAACCTGTCCCAGCAGATACCATGTAAGTTCCTGCCGACGTTCCTAAGATCAGCATTACAAATAAGGCTAATATAGTTGCACTGCCACTTTGTTTTTTGAAAAATTGTAGCCACACAAAGGTCACTCCTTTTTACAGTGATTATACTCAGATTAATTATCATTTCCGTTATTTAAAGGAAAAACCGTAGTTTTAATATTTTCTGTAGATATTCTAGCTTTATTATCTGTTTTTGTAAGCGTTAACTCAATATCTATACTAATTCCATCTGAATTTCTTGTGAATTTGAGTGTTGCACTCGCATTTTCATCACGTTTGGCATCTGTCAGTGGGCGTTTAATTCCCGTTCCCTCTTGGCGGCATACCTCTTTGTCAACAACAGAGTAAGTAATAGGAGTAGAACTTTTAAAGGGTGTAAACGTAAGAGTTGAAGCAGTTTTAGCTAATGTAGGCGTTGGAAGCTCTGGAGTAGTAATTTTATTAATATCAATAACACTAATGTCCTTTGCTATAATATCAATTACCCAACGCCCTTCTTGAAGCAGACTATCTTTTGTCAATCCAGTAGACATTAGGTCCAATGAAGTGGAAAACAAGGGGGTAATTCCTGCCATCATAATACCTAAAAGGGTTATACCAACTAATAAACTTATTAACGTTACGCCTCGATTGTTGTTTAAATAGACCATTTATATTCTCCTTAACAGTAAATTAATCTTGGCGCTCACAATAATTAATAAGTTCAGTAGTATTCGTTTGATTTTCACCTTGTGCATTAAGAGTATTCCATGTTACGTGTACTTGCACTTGAACCATATGATTTCCAGTATTAACTGCCGGACTCATTTTAGCCGTAAGAGTAGTCGTAAAATCTTTGTTGTTAATGGTAGTTGTAGGAACAGTAGGAAACTCTACATTGTCGATACAATATACATTTTTTTTATTTTTAGTTACTACCTGTCCTACCACTTTGTCACTCGTTTGTGAAACGGATATCAAGTTTTTCCATGTAGAAGGGGGAACTTGTTTCAGTTTTTCCATAGATGTTTGAGCTAATTTATATGCCTGAGTACGGTCATCATTACTAGTAGATAATTTATTCGTTGCTATAATAGCACCAGCAATGGCAAGTAATGCAACCGATAAAATGAAGATAGCTACAAGAGCATCCATGACTAGAAACCCTTTTTCTTGTTTAGCTTCTGTTCCTTTCATATAAAACACCTCTAGTGAATCTTTTACTTTATTGCATTATTTTTCTTCCGCTAAATAGGATGGATTTTGCGAAGAATCAATACGGATTCTCCCCGTTTCTTTAGAAATCACAATGGTTCTTTTTTGCTGATTGTTTGCATTTGTTAAGGTTATCATTCTATTGGTATTATTCTCTGAATTGTATGGGTCATAAATAAGTACTGCATTTCCTTCGGTTGTAATATTATTAGGAAGAGTTACGGTCGGAAGGGTTGTTCCAAAACTGTTTATGGTATATGTACTTGGGGTAATCGTCATATTTACCGTATTAGTGGTATCGCTCCTTCCCTTTTGCAAAGATAAATGTTGCATTGTTCTTATATTGATAGCCATCTGATTGGCGGCACAAGTTAAATCATTGCTAGCTATCGCATTATTTATTTGTATAAAGGCAAGATTAGCAAAAACACCAACGATTGCAATAACGATTAACATTTCTATTAACGTAAAGCCTTGTTGCGATTTTAACATAAAGCTCCTCCTAATTTACTTTGCCAAACACTAAATTGTAATGTTAAATGATTACTAAAAGTTCTAATTTTTTATGACTTATTGTGTTAAAGGATACATGTTATACTATATTCTTGATAAATAAGACAATCCCTGTCTGACTACTAAAAAAAATACAGGATAGCAAAATTGCTATCCTGTATTTTATTCTTGCTTTGTATATGTATTTTCCTTATCTCCTGGACGATCTAACGTAAATTTTCCTAGCTTAGTATCGCGGAATTCTTTTAAGATGAGTCTCCTAGTCTTGTCATGATCGATAACGCCGCCGCTACGCAGGCAGCCTCTCCGTGTGCCAATCATCTCTAATAGTACTGTGGCATCTTCCGGTAATGGGGGCGTTAAGTTATAGCGTTCAACGAGCCGTTCGCTATAGTGTTCTCGGAATAAGGCAAGCATACGAACTACGACTTTTTCGATATCATATACATCATCTTTGATAGCGCCGGTAATGGCCAAGCGAAAACCAACTTCGGGGTCTTCAAATTTAGGCCAGAGTACCCCTGGCGTATCTAACAATTCAAGATTTCTCCCTATCTTAATCCATTGTTTACCTCGTGTAACCCCTGGTTTATCTGCGGTGTTGGCAACGTGTACCCCTTTTAAGTTATTAATCAAAGAGGATTTACCAACGTTTGGGATACCCAAGATCATAGCTCGTACTGCCCTAGCATTAACTCCTTTGGCAACTAGTTTACCCGCTTTTGCACTGCCTAGTTGTTCCACTTGGCTGACTAGTGCTTTGGTACCTTTGCCTGTCATAGCATCCAAGGCAGCTACTTCTAGCCCCTGACTGCGAAAATGGCTGATCCATTTTTTCGTCCATTCCGGATCCGCTAGATCCGCTTTATTAAGAGCTACTACCCGTGGTTTTCCTTCTAATAATTCCTTCATGACAGGATTGGCACTGCTAACAGGAATACGAGCATCTAATAATTCAATAACGACATCCACTAATTTTAGATTGGCACGCATCATCCTGAGGGCTTTTGTCATATGTCCTGGGAACCAATTAATATTCAAATCATCCATATTATCACTCTCTTTCGTCAACCACTAAGGCAGAAAGGACACTAAGGAATCGTCATCCTTCGTGTCCTTATCTATATTTTAACTCTAAGGAAGGGTTTTTATGTTGTCAATTGGCCAGAATATCATTACGGCTTTTCCTTTAATCATCTCTAAAGGTATAAATCCAACATCTCGAAAACGACTATCTTCCGAATTGTTCCGATTATCCCCCATGGCAAAAATATGTCCTTCGGGAACCTTTGACAAAGGATAGGAACCTCTTGTTTTTTCTAATATATAGGTTTCATTTAATAATTGACCATTTAGAAAGACACGGCCCTCTTTTATTTCAATGGTATCGCCAGCTACAGCAATGACTCGTTTTATAAAGTCACGACTTGGGTCCTTAGGATAACGAAAGACCAGTACATCACCCTTTTCCGGAGCCTTAAAACGGTAAATAAATTTATTCACCACTAGCCGTTCACTATTAACTAGAGTCGGACGCATAGAAGGTCCTTCTACCATATATAATTCAACAATAAAGTATCGGATAAAAAAGGCTAATATTACAGCAATAAGGATTGAGACAACCCAATCTTTGATTTCTTCCCCTAAATTTGTTTGACTCACTATGAAACCTCCTTCCTAAATGAAGAAAAGGGACTGCAAACAGTCCCTAAATAAACTACCGTCTTTCTCTAATACGTGCTGCTTTACCTTTAAGTTTACGCAGATAGTATAGTTTCGCACGGCGTACAATACCTTTACGTACCACTTCAATTTTATCCAAACGTGGAGAATGTACTGGGAAAGTACGTTCTACGCCAACGTTGTAAGAAACACGTCTAACTGTAAAAGTTTCCCGTATTCCACCGTTGCTTCTGCCAATAACTACACCTTCAAACAATTGGATACGCTCACGAGTACCCTCCACAACTTTAACATGGACGCGTACAGTATCTCCTGGCTTAAATGCAGGAATGTCCTGACGTAATTGTTCTTGTTCTAATGCTTGAATAATATTCATTTCAATTTCCTCCTTATCCTAGACGTTCATGTCAATATCCATTGTACAGTGGACCGTCCGTTACACCTTAAAAATTATAACATACTCTTATCATAAACTCAAGCTATGTTATATAATTTGTCAATTATTTTATTCCCACCAGTTTTCTCCTAATAGTCTATCTAAAATAATAGCGACTGCAGCTCGTACTGGTAGATGGTTGTAGTCACCAGGGCCATAAATGGGTTCCAAAATATAATCAAACTCTGCCATAACAGAGTTTTCAATGCCCCAGCCCGTACCAAATAACAGTAAGTATGGTCTGCCCGAAGTCTCTATTTGTTTTCGCATTTCACGATAGGAGATGCTATTAGGAAACTTACGAGCATCTGTGGTAATAATGATTGGAGGTATACCTTCTTGCTTCGTAATATACTCAACAGCACTCTTAATATCTGGTTGAATATTAAGAACGCTAAAGGCTTCCAAACGATCAGGATTATACTTACTGCCATAACCACGTTGCCAGTAATCCATGATTTCCTCTGCTAGCTTGGTTTGGCTTTCATGAGGATGGATAATAAAATATTTTTGTATATCATAGGTCCGTGAAGTACGGGCAATGTCATGAATATCAAAATTGGTAATAGCGGTAGTAATGACTTCATCATTTTTATTATAGATAGGGTAATGTACCAAGCCGAGATAAATAGGTAATGACATTCTAACCTCCCGTTTGCTCAGCAATGATTTCTGCTAATAATTTTTCATCTTCCGGACTGAGTTTTCTATCCTTTAGTAAATCGGGACGTCGCTCTAGAGTATTTTTGAGAGACTGTTTGTGTCGCCAACGATTGATCTTAGCGTGATCGCCAGATAGGATAATCTCTGGCACTGTAAGTCCTTCGTATTCTCGTGGTCTTGTGTATTGTGGATATTCTAACAAACCATTATAAAAGGAATCTTGAGGGGCTGAGCTGCTTGAGCCAAGGACACCAGGCAGCATTCTAGCGACAGAGTCAGTCACCACCATTGCTGGTAATTCCCCCCCTGTCAGAACATAATCGCCAATAGAAATGGTTTCATCTACCAAATGCAGTCTGACTCGTTCATCAATGCCTTCATAATGGCCACAAAGCAAAATAAGCTGGTCATAACTGGCCAGTTCTTTTACTTTTTCTTGGTCCAGTCGATAACCGCCTGGGCACATTAATATAATGCGCCTTTTAGGGGTAGTGCTTTCCTGGCAAATGCTATCGACAGCTCTAAAAATGGGATCTGGTTTCATGACCATACCAGATCCGCCACCAAAAGGAGTATCATCTACTGTATTGTGTTTATCAAAAGTAAAGTCGCGAGGATTTATAAGGTTAATATGTAAGAGCCCTGATTCTTGGGCGCGTTTTAAGATACTGTGACCAAAAGGGCCAGCAAACATATCAGGAAATAAAGAAACAATATCAATACGCATTTTTATTCCCATTCTTCCTGTAATTTTACAATCATTTTGCCGCTAGCAATGTCAATTTGTAGTACAACGGTTTTAAGTCCAGGTATTAATAAAGGAGATTTATCTTTTTGTTCAACAATATAGACATCATTACTGCCCGTTTGCAAGACATCAGATATTTTTCCTAGATATTCTTCCTTTTCGTTATACACAGACAACCCAATAATATCAAAAATATGATAATGCCCCTCAGGCAAAGGTAGCAAATCCTTACGCTCAATTTTGATAAGCTTATTTTTTAAATGTTCAATGGCATTGCGATCATCAAGGCCTTTGAATTTTAATAATACAACTTGTTGATGATAGCGAACGTTTTCCACAGGTAAACTTGTGCCATCATCAAGGAGAGCAACTTTTAGTTTTTTGAAGCGCTCTGGAAAGTCAGTAAGGGGCATAACACGAACTTCACCCCGCACCCCTTGTGGCGCAATGATTTTTCCAATTGTAATCCTATTATCTGACATAATGATTAGTTTCTAAAGGCGATGATTTTGCCATCTTCCAGCAAAATTTCAGCGCTCATATGGTCATGAAGGCTATCGCCAACTTTAAGGGTAACGACTTGTTCTAAAGTGCCTTGGGTAATTTCAGCACCTAGTTCTAATTTTTCTGTTTCTTTTAGTTTTTCTAACATTTGATTTTTAAAGTCAAGACGTTTTTGGTTTTCTGCATCAATATGTTGACGAAGAGCAGGAAGTCCTTGAGCATCTAATTTCGCTTGTTCACTAAGCATACGTTTCGCATGAAAATCAAGCTGCTCTAACTCCGCTTCTACCTTATTCAAATTATCTTGAATATCAGCCATTAATTTTTGCTTCAAATCCTCAGTTACTTTAGATTTTATGGTAATTGGACATTTTAATGTAACACTATCCATAGTCGTCCCATCCTTTCAAAATTGCTGGAAAAGGTTCATCTGCAATGAAGCGCTTTATGCGTCACCTGCCTATGAACCTTTTCCAATAGTATTTATAATTTTGTCGCGTTTCATACACTAATCTAGATAATTTCCACCATTACTCTTTTGTTTTCACGAATGGCTGCTGCCTTAATGACGGTACGCATTGCTTTGGCAATACGTCCTTGCTTGCCAATGATTTTCCCCATATCTTCAGGAGAAACATGAAGACTGTAAATAGTGGTGCCAGCGTCACAACTTTCTTTGACGATAACTTGATCTTGATGTGTAACTAACCCCTGGGCAATAACTTCAATAAGTTTTTTCATCGTTATTACGCCTCTTTCTTAGTACGCTTTAGTTCATCCCATTTTTTCATAAGACCAACTTTGCTGAAAAGGGATTTTACAGTATCGGTTGGTTGTGCACCATTTTGCATCCAACTGATAGCTTTATCTTCATCAATCTTAATAATTGCTGGTTCAACAGTGGAATCATAATGTCCCAAAGTTTCGATAGAACGTCCATCACGTGGTGAACGGGAATCAGCTACAACAATACGGTAGAAAGGATGTTTTTTAGCACCCATGCGTGTTAAGCGAATTTTTACTGCCACAAGAATCACCTCCTTCATAGAATATCTATAAAAATTTATTTTTGCATAAAGGGTAATTTAAAGCCGCTAAAGCCTTTCGTACCGCCTTTTTGCATATCTTTAAATTTTTTCATCATTTTCCTAGCTTCTACAAATTGTTTAAGAAGCTTATTCACATCTTGTACTCGTGTACCGCTACCTTGCGCAATGCGTTTACGGCGACTGCCATTAATAATGGAGTGATCTCGTCGTTCTTTCTTTGTCATGGAGCGAATCATAGCTTCAATACGTACTAATTCTTTTTCATCGAATTTTACGTCTTGTAGTTTTTTTAGATTGCCCATACCAGGAAGCATACCTAGTAATTGATCAAGTGGGCCAAGCTTGCGTACTTGTTGCAGTTGATCTAAGAAATCATCGAGATTAAAATCATCCTTGCGGAATTTTTTCTCCATTTCTTTAGCTTGTTCCAAATCAATAGTGGAACTAGCCTTTTCAATAAGGCTCAGCACATCACCCATGCCTAAAATGCGTGATGCCATACGATCAGGGTGGAAAGCTTCTAAAGCATCTAGCTTTTCCCCCATACCCGCAAACTTAATGGGACAGCCTGTAACGGCTTTAATGGATAAGGCTGCTCCGCCGCGAGCATCACCATCTAGTTTTGTTAAAATTACGCCATCAAGGCCTAGATCTTTATTAAAGGACTCCGCAACACCAACCGCATCTTGACCTGTCATGGCATCAACGACCAGTAATATTTCATGGGGCTTAACTGTCTTTTTAATGGATTTTAATTCGTCCATTAATTCTTCATTAATATGCAGACGACCTGCCGTATCAATAATCACCATATCTCGAGTATAGGAAAGGGCATATTCAATTGCCTTTTGAGCAATGAGTACTGCATCCTTACAATCTTCCATGGCAAAAACTGGAATATCAAGTTGCCCGCCAAGTACTTGCAGCTGCTTGATCGCAGCGGGGCGATAAATATCAGCTGCCACTAATAATGGACGTTTGTTTTGTTTTTTCAGCAAATGAGCCAGCTTACCAGCGGTTGTCGTTTTCCCTGCGCCTTGCAGTCCAACCAGCATGACAACAGTTGGTGGACGAGAAGAAACGGTAATTCGACTTTGGGTACCACCCATTAAGTTGGTTAATTCATCATTAACAATCTTAATTACAAACTGAGCTGGTGTAAGACTGCCCATGACTTCTTGCCCTATGGCTTGCTCTTTAATTTTGGCTATAAAATCTTTAACAACTTTAAAGTTAACATCGGCTTCCAGCAGGGCCATACGGACTTCCCGCATCGCATCATTTACATCAGCTTCCGTTAGTTTTCCCTTACCCCGCAGTTTCTTAAAAGTTTGTTGCAATTTATCGGCTAAACCCTCAAAAACCATATTACACCTCTTTTGAATTGTCTAACAAAGAATTTAGTTCTTGTATGGCCATCTCTAATTCGGGCAGCTGCCTAATTTGCTCTGGCAACCCATGAATGGCGTTACATATATGTTGTAGAGTTTGTTGTTCACGTTGATACCGTGCAACAAACTGAAGTTTTTCTTCATAATCGAGAAGTATTTGCTCTGCTCGCTTCAAAATATCATGGACGGCTTGTCTTGATACACCTAGTTCATTTGCAATTTCAGCTAATGAAAAGTCCTTTAAGTAATGCATCTCTAAGGATAAACTTTGCTTATCCGTTAATAAGGCACCATAGAAATCAAACAAAATAGCAATCCGCATGACTTTTTCTAACATAGGCTACCACCTTTTTTGAGCAGGAAAATACGCTACTGACATAGTATAAACAATACAGCAACAGATGTCAAGTGTTTTTACTTGTCACCAAATAATGCTTGCACAAAGTCACTTGGAACAAAAGGCCGTAGGTCGCCAGCCCCTTCCCCTACCCCAACCCATTTTACGGGCACGTTAAGCTCTGACTTAATCGCAATCACCACACCACCTTTGGCAGTACCGTCTAGTTTGGTGAGTACAATGCCAGATAACTCTGCTGCTGCGCCAAAAACTTTTGCTTGATTTACAGCGTTCTGACCAGTGGTAGCATCGAGTACTAGTAAGGTTTCATGAGGAGCATCTGGTATTTCCCGGCTAATTACGCGGCGAATTTTCTTTAGTTCTTCCATCAAATTAGATTTGGTATGTAATCTGCCAGCCGTATCAATAATCAGTAAATCTACTTTTTTGGCTTTGGCAGATTGAACAGCATCATAAGCTACTGCTGCTGGATCTGATCCTTCACTATGTTTAATGACTTCAGCCCCAGCTCGTTCTCCCCAAATTTCCAGTTGATCAATGGCGGCTGCTCGGAAGGTATCGGCAGCGGCAAGCATTACACTCCGCCCTTTTTCACGATAATATTGAGCTAACTTTCCAATCGTTGTAGTTTTTCCCACACCATTTACGCCAACTACAATTATAACCGTAGGTCCGCTGGTTGCCATTCGGGTTTCCACTACATCCTCGGCAAGCATCTTACTGATTTTAGTTTGTAAAAAGGGTTTTAAATCTTCTGGTCCATTAATTTCTTTATTCTTAATGCCTTTTTTAATATCAGCCATGAGAGTATTCGTAGTTTGTATGCCTACATCGGCTGATAATAAAACTGCTTCTAGGTCATCGAGAAATTCATCATCAATGGTAACATAACCTGTAACAAGCTGTTCTATCTTCTCCGTAAAGCTTTTTCTGGTTTTTTCTAGACCCGCTTTTAGTTTATCAAAAAATCCCATAGTAAGTTCCTCCATTTATTTGTATAGTTATCCTGCATTTTCCATTAATTTTACTGAAACTAAGCGGGATATTCCTGATTGCTCCATTGTTACACCATAAATTACGGTCCCTGCTTCCATAGTTCCCTTACGGTGGGTTACAACAATAAACTGAGTATGCTGAGCATAATCACGCAGAAATTCACTTAGACGATCAACATTTGCTTCATCAAGAGAAGCATCGATTTCATCAACTACAATTAGTGGCGTTGGACGATAAGTTAAAAAGGCAAATAGTAAGGCGATAACGGTTAATGTTCGCTCTCCTCCGGACAATAACACAAGGTTTTGCAGTTTTTTTCCTGGCGGCTGTACAACAATATCAATTCCGGTAGTTAGCATATTATCTGGATCCATTAGTGTTAATTGTGCTGTACCACCACCAAACAATCGTACAAATATATCACTAAAGTGTTCATTTATCTTAGCAAAAGCTATTGCAAATTTTGCAGACATGGTTTTATCCATATCTGCAATAATGGAAGATAAATATTCTTGCCCGGTTCGTAAATCTAAAGATTGTTTTTGCAAGAAATCATACCGGGTTTGTAAACTGGTATATTCGGCAACTGCAGCATGATTGACAGGCCCTAGAGCGTTAATTTCACTTTCTAATTCTTTCACTAGCTTACTGAGGTATTCAACACTCTCATCACGGCACAGTTTTTTTGCTTCTTCTATGGTTAACGCAAATTGTTGTTCTAGCTTCTCCCATGCATGATTGACTTCATAGGTATATTTTGTCGCTAGGAGCTCACTCTCATGCAGGCGATTTTGTACTTCATTATATTTGCGCCGTAACTCTTTGAGCTCTTTGTCTAACTGCTGTAAGACGGATAGTACCTTTAGTTTCATTGTGTATTTGCTTTTAGAAAGTTGTTCATAGTCTACTTTTTGTACTGCTAAGCCATCTTGTAGTTCCTTAGTGCTTAGTAATTCTTGGTTAGCTTCATCTATTTGTAGGGTTATTTCACTGCTTTCGGATTGCAAACGTTGTAATTGGTCATGGAGTAATTGTTTAGCTTGTTCATGTTGCTGAATATTTTCCTTTATACTGCTAATATCCTGCTGGATTGCGGTCAGTTCAATGCGAAGATCGGTTAACCTTACTTGCAGCGTTTCTTTAACCGCAGTAAGTTCTTTGGATTTTTGCTGCCAAATTCGGATATTCTCTTCATGCTCACTATCTCTGTTTTCCAGGAGGGAAATCTGTTCTCTGACTTGGCTTAGGGATGCAGTTAATCCTTTTTCTTCTATTATACAGTTGTGTTTTTCATCCACAATGCTTTGAATGGCTATGGCTAGGCGTTTGCTTTCCTCTTTGATTTTTTCAGTATGAACGGCAATTTCAGCTTTTCGAACCTCTGTTTGCTGACGTTTTTGTTGAATTATCGTTAGCTCTTCTTCAATGCTAATAATCTGGGTTTTGAAAGCACCTGCTTGTTCTTGTACTTGCTGTAATGCAATCGAGAGTTCCTCTGCTGTCTGCTTCATGGCTGCAATGGCATTGCTACGGCTTAAGAAACTACTGTCTTTTTTGTTAGTACTACCCCCTGTCATAGAGCCGCCTGGATTTATGAGTTCGCCATCTAAAGTAACTATTTTCACCGAGAAAGCTTGCTGTTTTGCAATTGTTAAGGCAATATCAATATTTTCAGCAATAATGGTGCGGCCTAATAATGCTTCTATAACAAGGCGATAGCGCGGCTCACAGCTTACAAGATCCGCAGCAAAGCCGAAAGAACCTGGAGCTTTGGCCCCAGCTATTTCTCCATCTCGCGGTCGCAACGCTTTAATGGTATCTAAGGGAAGAAACGTAGCTCGTCCTAAATTATTATTTTTTAAAAAGCTCATCGCCTGTTTTGCTGTTTCAGCATTCTCCGTAATAATATGCTGAAGAGCACCGCCTAAGGCAATTTCAACAGCCGTAACATATTGATCAGGTACTGTTACAATTTGAGCAACGGCGCCACAAATACTGCTACGCCAGCTAGCAGTACTTTTCAATACGCTTTTAATACCACGGGCAAAGCCTTCGAATTCACTTTGCATATTCGTTAGTATTTTTGAACGGGAGCTTAATTCCTGTATTTGCGTCCCTAGTTTCTTTTCTTGTTGGATAACTTGGCGCAGCTCTTCCTCTTTATGTTGCTTATGAGCTAGGAATGACTCAGTTTCCTTATCTAGTTGTTTTTTCATATCTTGCATAGCTTGTTGTTGGGTTAACATTGCTTGATAGGCGGTTTCATTATCTTGTAATTGTTTTTCATACCCTTCATATTCTTGATGAAAAGTATTTTTTCTGACATGTATACGTGATAAATCACCTTCGATAGCTGTAAGCTTATTGCGTTCTCCTACAAGTTCATGGAGATAATCTAAGGTTTTTTCCTGATTGGATTCTAGGTGCTGTTGCGCTATTTCCATATCAGTGACAACCTTTTGATAACATTCATTTTTTTCATTGAGCACTGCATTAATAGTATCGATTCGGCATTGTTTTACAGCAGTATTTTCATGAATGGAAATGAGTTTTTCTTCCAGCTCAGTTCTTTGTTTTTCTATGCGCATACGCTCACCATGAATACGGTCACTGCTGCGTTGTCCTTGAACAATGCGTTCTTTTAACACAGCAACCTTACCATGGGTTCTTTCTAATTCTGTATCTGTCGCAGTAATAGCATTCGAATAGGTAGCTAGCTCTTCTTCGACCTGTTCTAGCTGTATCGTAATTTTAATTTTTTCTGTTTCTTTTATGCTAATATCGGTACTAATTGTTACTTCCTGTTCTGTAAGATTATTTTTTTGCAAACGGGCACTTTCTACCATCTTTTCTGATTTTTCTAGCATATGTAAGAGGAGTGTCACTTGGCAAGCAACGAATTCAGAATGAAGGGTATTATACCTCGTAGTACGTTTGGCACTTTCGGCTAATGGTGCAAGCTGAACTTCAATTTCATTGGTTATATCTGATACTCGGATTAAATTTTGAGTAGTGTCTTCTAATTTGCGCAGGGCGTCTTTTTTCCGTTGTTTGTACTTTGTAATCCCCGCTGATTCTTCAAATAATAAACGTCGATCCTCTGGTTTACTATTTAATACTTCATCCACTTTATTTTGCCCAATGACACACATAGCATCACGGCCAAGACCAGTATCAGCAAATAATTCGTAAATATCCTTTAAACGGCAAAGGGACTTATTAATATAATATTCACTATCTCCAGAGCGAAATACTCGGCGTGTAATAATAACTTCATTAAAATCCAGGGGCAGGGTTCCATCACTATTATCAAAGGTAAGGGAAACTTCAGCGATTCCAAGGGGCCTGCGTCCTGAACTGCCAGCAAAGATAACATCTTCCATTTTTGTTCCGCGCAAGTTTCGAACACTTTGCTCTCCGAGTACCCAACGAATGGCATCAGAAATATTACTTTTACCGCTGCCATTAGGGCCAACGACGATTGTAATGCCTGGTCCGAATTCTATTTCTGTTTTATCTGCAAAAGATTTAAAACCATAAGCTTCGAGTCTGCGTAACAGCAAACGGTATCACCACACATTTATTTCATAATTACCTAACTTTTCAAGTTTACCATGTGCTAGTTATTAACACAATAATCTTATGCAAAAAACCTGTTTGCATAGCGCAAACAGGCTTCTTTTTTCATTTTCAAATTACCTAGGTTCTACAATAAAACGAATGGCAGTGCGTTCTTCCCCATCAATGCTAATTTCAGAAAAAGCGGGAATCACAATCAAATTAATACCATTAGGCGCAACAAACCCACGGGCAATTGCCACAGCCTTAATCCCTTGATTGACGGCCCCAGCACCTACTGCCTGTACCTCGGCAGTGCCTCTTTCTCTGAGTACGGCAGCCAAGGCCCCTGCTACAGATTTAGGATTTGATTTTGCAGATACTTTTAGAACATCCATTATGTAACCTCCTTTTGGTATCAGGGCTTACTATAGTCTATAATATTCTGCATTTACCTAATAATTCCTTCTTTTACATTTAAATACTAAATAACATTTTTTTATTAGTGATATAATAACTATTTTCATATTCAATGAGTAACTCATTCTCTTTTTGCCCATCTGCTTTTAAAGTAAGGGGATTTGTATTATATATGCTTTGGAACTTTTTAATATTACTATTTGCCATACCTCGCAGTTTAGAAGTATCACGGGGATGATGATGAACTAAGATGGGAGCTTTATGAGTTTCTTTTTTTATATTTTCGGCAAAATGAGCTAACATTAAATAAAAAAGATAAGAATCTACCATTTCGCCAAAAGCAGGGTGATAAGGACCGGCTAAGACCACCTCCCTCTTACCTAGATCAGCAGTGGCTTGTAAACCTGTACGAATAATAGGAATTTCAGCTTGTTCAAAGAGCAGCTTCAAAAAAGCAGCCCGCGCCACCCCCTCCTCTAAGGTCAATGGCTTATAACTACCATCCATGTACATTGCTGCAAGTTTCGTGTGAGCAATGATAACCGTTGGATAGATGCGCACAAAATTAGGAGCCAGTTCAATTACTCCTTTAACAGTAGCAATTAGACTCGTCCAATCTTCCTTTGGCAAGCCTGGCATTAATTGTATACCACAGCTAATTCCCATATCTTTGAGGATAGCAACTGCTTCTACGACATGAGCACTACTATGTCCTCTATTGCTTGCTAATAGAACTTTATTATCAAGGGACTGCACACCTAGCTCTACGATAGAAACTCCAAATTGCAACAGAATTTCTGCCTTTTCTTTCGTAATCGCATCTGGGCGAGTGGAAAGGCGAATGGCATGGATTTTCCCATCTTGTAATGCCTTGTAGGCAGGTGCTAATAGTTCACGCTGCACCTTAGAATCAAGAGCTGTAAAACTTCCGCCATAAAAAGCTACCTCAATATGACGCTTTTGGGTGATTCTTGTCAGATGCTCCTCGATAATGCCCCTTACCTCCTGGGCTGTTACAGGCACCTCCCTCCCTGTAATTTTTTGCTGATTGCAAAAAACACAAGCATGGATACAGCCATAATGAGGAATGAATACTGGAATAATATAATGCTTCATAAATTCCCCCATGGATAAGAAAAGACTTGGCAAATGCCAAGTCTTAAGACGCAGGCCAATGCCTTAGTCAATCTTATTAATTCTCACTAACTACCTTTAATTGTATTAATGCTTGCTTTGCTGCATGCTGCTCTGCTTCTTTTTTGCTTTTACCAAGACCGCTGCCTAATTCTTTTGCATTGACAAAAACAGCTACCTTAAATACTTTATGATGATCAGGACCACTCTCATCCGTAATTTCATAGATAATTTTACTATCTGTGTTTTTCTGAACCACTTCTTGTAAAAGTGTTTTATAGTCCTTTACATACTCACCACGCTCTACTAAGGATAAATTCGTTTGCAGTTGTCTTAATACAAAATTTGCAGTTATTTCAAGTCCGCTATCCAAATAAATAGCACCAATAATAGCTTCAAAAGAATCAGCTAAAATAGACGCCCGTTCACGTCCACCAGAACTTGCTTCACCTTTGCCAAGAAATAAGTATTCACCAATACCAAGTTCAGCTGAACAACCAGCCAACGTCGGTTCACATACAATAACGGCTCTGGCCTTCGTTAATTCCCCTTCGGGAAGACCTGGAAATTGGCGAAATAAATATTCGCTAATGACCATATCTAAGACAGCATCCCCAAGAAATTCTAAGCGTTCATTATGCAAAATCACTGAATTTTTACATTCATTAGCATAAGAAGTATGGGTTAGAGCTTTATGGAGCAAATGAATATCGGTAAACTGAACTTTTAATGTAGCGGAAAGTTTATGCAATGCTTCTACTCTGTGTTTCGTCAGTACTACATTCATAATAGACCTAGTTTTGGAATTTTTTCATTAATATAGTCGCATTATGCCCGCCAAAGCCAAAGGAATTGGATAATGCTACATTTACAACTTTTTTACGAGCTGTATTGGGTACATAATCTAAATCCAATTCTTCGTCAGGAGTATCATAATTAATAGTAGGAGGAATTATATCGTTAAACAATGTTAAAACTGTTGCGATACATTCAATACCACCTGATGCACCTAACAAATGTCCTGTCATAGATTTTGTAGAGCTAACAGCTAATTTATAAGCATGTTCACCAAATAAAGATTTGATAGCGAGTGTTTCATTCTTATCATTAAGAGGCGTAGAAGTACCATGAGCATTGATATAATCAACAGCCTCTGGTGCAATACCAGCATCACGCAGAGACATTTCCATACATTTAGCAGCTTGTGCTCCTTCTGGGGCAGGTGCTGTAATGTGATAAGCATCCGCATTAAAACCGTAGCCAATGACTTCTGCATAGATGGTAGCACCGCGAGCTATAGCATGTTCTAAGGATTCCATAATGACAACACCAGCGCCCTCACCCATAACAAAACCATTACGGCCTTTATCAAAGGGACGAGAAGCTTTTTCTGGTGCATCGTTGGAAGTGGACATAGCTTTCATGGAACAAAAACCAGCCATTGCAATTGGTGAAATAGCCGCTTCCGTACCGCCAGCTACCATTACATCTGCATCTCCCCGTTGGATGACTTTAAAGGCATCACCAATAGCATTCGTACCCGTAGCGCAAGCTGTAACTACGCAGCTACATGGTCCTTGTAAGCCAAAAGTAATGGAAGTCTGTCCAGCAGCCATATTACCAATCATCATAGGCACAAAAAATGGACTAACACGGCCTGGCCCTTTATCAAACAAATTTTTAAACTGTTCATCTAAGGTATCCATACCGCCAATACCAGTACCAATCATCGTACCAATACGAGTACGATCTTCACTTTCTAAATCAATGCCAGAATCTTCAAAGGCCATTTTACTAGCCGCTACAGCAAACTGCGTACATCTATCCATACGTTTTGCTTCTTTTTTGTCGATATATTGGGCTGGCTCAAAATTCTTAATTTCACCAGCAATTTGTGTAGTATATTGGCTGGCATCAAAACGAGTGATTTTACAAACACCAGATACTCCAGCTAAAAGGGCTTGCCAATATTCTTCTTTACCAATTCCTATAGGTGTCACTGCACCTACACCAGTTATTACAACGCGCTTTTTCAAAGACACTCACCTCATATTAATTTATAGATTCAACCTCTGCTAGAAGTCTATTGAAAATTTCTTTAACCGATAGTATTTCATCTATTTTATGAATGTACTCACCAGTAAATACTAATCCTGTTTCCACATCACCTTGTTGGGCACGAATTAAGGCCTGAATAATGCAAAAGTTTCTTAAGCAATGTTTTAGGCAGCCATCACAGGTTTCAGGAGCAGGTGCGGTACTCTCAATAATTTTCTTTGCAAATGGATTGTTAATCGCGCGACCAGGAAGTCCGACTGGACTATTAATTAAGACAATATCTTCTGGTTTTGCTTTTAGATAAAATTCTTTTAGGGCAGGGGCGGCATTCGATTCATGGCTTGCTGCAAAGCGAGTCCCCATTTGCACGCCAGCTACACCCAGTTTCATAGTTTCAACAATATCACTGCCGCTCATGATACCACCAGCGCCAATAACAGGAATTTTTACAGATTTAACAATATCAGGAAGCAAGGAGTGTAGAGATTGATCTGTACCTAAGTGGCCGCCAGCTTCTTTACCTTCTACAATAACGGCAGCAGCACCTAATGTTTGAGAAATTTTTGCAAGTTTTGCAGATGAAACAATAGGAACGATCGGTGTACCTGATTCTTTGCCTAAGGCAAACATGTCCCTAGAAAAACCAGCACCAGCTACAACCAAATCAATGCCTTCTTCAATTGCAGTCTTTACAAGACCGGCAAATTGCCTAGCTGCAACCATAGCATTAATACCAACGATTCCTTTTGTAAGAGAACGAGCTAAACGGATTTCACTGCGCAGTTCATCAAAGCTCATACCAGACGCAGCAATGAGTCCGATACCACCGGCTTCACCTACTGCAGCGGCTAATTTAGCGGTCGAAATGCGTATTGCCATTCCACCTTGAATAATAGGTATTTTAGCTACCAGATTACCTATTTTAAGTTCTGGAAGTTTCAAGTTATAATTCCTCCATTCGCTAGCACATTATGTTTTAAGAAAGTCCCGCGAAAAATCATAATTTCACGGGACTTTCATCTTGGGATAGAAAAAGGCTTATGCTTGCTTTTCTTTTTCTATGTATTCCACAGCATCTTTTACAGCTTTCATTTTTTCAGCTACTTCATCAGGAATCTCAATATTGAATTCCTCTTCAAAAGCCATAATTAATTCAACGATGTCTAGAGAATCAGCACCTAAATCATCAATAAAAGTTGACTCCATAGTAACATCATCTTCTTCAACACCAAGTTGCTCAACTGAAATTTGTTTTACTTTGTCAAAAGTTGTCACGCTATCACCTCCTTTCGAAAGAATATAATTATACTATCTACATTACCATACCACCATCAACATTTAAAGTCTGACCTGTAATATAATTTGCTGCATCGGAGACTAAAAAGAGAACAGACGCTGCAACATCTTCAGGACTACCCAAACGGCCGATAGGGATTTTAGTAGCGAGCTCATCCTTAAGCTGTTCTGATAATACGGCTGTCATATCCGTATTGATAAAGCCAGGGGCCACGGCGTTAACCGTAATACCTCTTGATGCTAATTCTTTTGCCATCGACTTTGTAAAGCCGATAACACCAGCTTTTGCAGCAGCATAATTTGCTTGTCCAGCATTGCCCATAATACCAACAACAGAAGTCATATTAATAATCTTACCCGACTTTTGTTTCATCATAACACGAGAAACGGCCTTAGTACAAACAAACACACCTTTAAGATTGGTATTCATCACCGCGTCCCAATCTCCTTCTTTCATGCGCATTAATAAATTATCACGGGTTATGCCCGCATTATTTACTAAAATATCAATTTGCCCAAAAGTATCCATTGTTTCTTTGACCATTGCCCCTACAGCCTCATCACTAGCAACATCCGCTTGTACAATGATGCTTTGACCACCAGCAGCTTCTATGATATCTTTTACTTCTTGTGCTGCAGCTACATTACCTGCATAATTAATAATTACTTTTGCACCAGCTTTTGCCAAGGCAATTGCGACAGAACGACCAATTCCTCGAGAAGCACCAGTAACCATTGCAACTTTTCCGTCTAAAAGCATTTTAATTAACCTCCTTGAAATAATCAAGGGTTTTTTCTAAAGAAACCATATCTTCTACATTTAAACTTTCAACTTCTTTAGTAATTTTCTTTGTTAATGCTGTCAAAACCTTACCTGGTCCGACTTCAACAAAGGTAGTAGCACCAAAGGCGATCATTTGAGCTACACAATCTTCCCACTCTACAGGACTGTCAGCTTGCTTGACTAACGATGTTTCAATTTCTAGTCCATTCGTAATGATTTGACCATTAATATTAGCAACAACCGGAATACCTGCATCTTTAACATCAATATTGGAAAGTTCAGTGGCGAGTCTCTGTGCTGCAGGCTCCATTAATGTACTATGGAAAGGTGCACTCACAGGTAATAAAATCGCCCGTTTAGCGCCAGCTTCTTTTAACTTTTCTGCTGCCTTCTCCACGGCTAATTTTGTACCGGCAATAACAATTTGCCCAGGGCAATTAAAGTTTACCGCTTGTACGGCACCAAACTCAGCTTGGGCCTTTTGGCAAATATCAACTACAACCTGTCGGCTAAGACCAAGAACAGCAGCCATGCTTCCCTCGCCTAAGGGAACGGCTTCTTGCATATATTGACCCCGTTTACGTACTAATTGTACGGCATCTTTAAAGGATAAGGAACCTGCTGCGACGAGTGCAGAGTATTCACCCAAACTATGACCCGCTACAATACTCGGAGCAATGCCATGTTTCTTTAACACTTCATATAGGGCAATGCTAACCGTTAGGATTGCGGGTTGCGTATTAAAGGTTTTACGTAATTCCTCTTCTGGACCATTAAAACACATATCCGTAATGGAGAATCCTAATGCTTCATCAGCAGCATCAAATACTGCTTTTGCTTCAGCAAAATTTTCATATAATTCTTTACCCATTCCGATGGACTGTGAGCCTTGACCTGGAAAAATAAAAGCAATTTTTTTCATTCTATACCTTCCTTTTACCTAGTCTTAAATATTTTTCGAAATACCACCCAATACAGATGGCACATTACCAATTATGTCCTGAATAATCTCTTCTACGGATTTTACACTGTTAATCATGCCGGCAATCTGGCCGACCATAACGGAGCCATGATCTATATCCCCTTCACGAGCGGCAATTCTTAGTTTGCCTGTTCCCATATCTTCTAGCTCTTCGGCAGAAGCTCCTCTTTTTTCCATAGCTTCATATTCCCGAGTAAACTTATTACTGATTACTCTTACTGGATGGCCAGTGGCGATACCTGTCAAAACGGTAGAACGATCCTTGGCTTTTAAGATAGCCGTTTTATAATTTTCATGGGCAATACACTCTAATGATGCCACAAAACGTGTTCCAATTTGAACGCCTTGGGCGCCAAGTGCCAAAGCAGCAACAAATCCCCTGCTATCTGCAATTCCACCAGCAGCAATGACTGGTATATTTACGGCATCCACAATTTGGGGTATTAAAGACATGGTGGAAACCTCACCAACGTGACCGCCGCTTTCCAGGCCTTCCGCAATAATTGCATCTACGCCAATTCTTTCTAAGCGTTTCGCCAAAGCAACCGAGGCTACAACGGGTATAATCTTAGTACCTATGGCCTTTAAGGCTGGTATATACTCACCAGGATTACCAGCTCCAGTGGTAATCACAGGTACCTTCTCATCAATTACGACTTGCATAACTTCCTTGACAAAGGGAGACATTAACATGATATTAACACCAAAAACCTTAGAGGTCAAAGTTTTTGCAGTTTGAATTTCTTTACGTAGTACATCAGGCGGCATATGACCAGCACCAATAATGCCTAGCCCTCCTGCATTAGAAACAGCAGCAGCTAGTTCTGCTGTCGCTACCCAAGCCATACCACCTTGTATTATGGGATATTTTATATTTAATATACTGCAAAGTTCACTTTTAAACAATACCCTTACCCCCCCTGTACCATTTTATGACACAAGATGCCCAAGTAAGTCCTGCACCAAACCCTACTAAAACGACAATATCATCATTTTTAATACTATTTTTTTGCAATGCTTCCTTCATTGCAATGGGTATAGAGGCGGCGGAGGTGTTTCCATATTTTTCTACATTTATCATAACCTTTTCCATTGGTAATTTCAAGCGTTTAGCAGCCGATTGGATAATTCTAATATTGGCTTGATGGGGAATGAAACAATCTACATCCTCACTCGATAAACCAGCATGATCTAGTGCTTTCACAGCAGCCTCACCCATGACTTTAATTGCAAATTTAAATACATCACTACCACTCATTTGCAAGTAGTGAAGACCTTGTGCAACGCTTTCACTTGTAGCTGGCATGCGAGAACCACCAGCAGGAACACTAAGGAATTCTCCCCCTGACCCATCAGCACCAAGTTCTGAGCCTAAGAGACCATACCCTGCAGGTACTTCTCCTAAAACAGCAGCTCCAGCGCCATCACCAAACAATACACAAGTGTTACGATCCGTCCAATCCGTAATTTTTGAAAGAGTTTCAGCCCCAATTACTAGCACTTTTTTATATAAACCAGTTTGAATGAATTGACTGCCAACTACCAAAGCATAAACAAAGCCCGAACAACCTGCTGATAAATCAAAGGCTGCTGCTTTACTAGCTTTGATTTTATCTTGAACAAGACAGGCTGTAGAGGGAAAAAGCATATCAGGAGTAGCTGTTGCTACAATAATTAAATCAATTTCATCTGGGGAAACTCCAGCATCTTTTAATGCTTCTTCAGCAGCACGAGCAGCTAAATCAGAGGTCGCTTCACCTTGTTCAACAATTCTTCGTTCTTTAATACCTGTGCGGTCAACAATCCATTCATCGGATGTATCCACTATTTTTTCTAAATCTTTATTCGTAAGCACTTTTTCTGGAAGAAAATTTCCGATACCAATAATACCTACGGATTTTTTAATCTCCTGCATGAGTCACAACCCCTTCCTGGGCGATATTTTCCCTTATATGTTCTACAACATTATTTTGTGTAAATTCTTTGGCAACACGAATGGCATTTTTAATTGCTTTTGCTTTGGAACTGCCATGACAAATGATAAAGCAACCATCAATTCCAAGTAATGGAGCCCCTCCATATTCTGCATGATCCAGTTTCTTTTTCAAACTTTTTAAGGCTGGTAATACCATTAATGATGCAAGTTTTGTTAATAGACCACTATTTTTTATAGCATCTTTTACGAGTTGCATAATAGCGCTGCTTAGACCTTCACCAAGTTTTAATACTACATTACCAACAAAACCATCACAAACCACTACATCCACAGTACCTTTAGGAATATCTCGACCTTCTACGTTGCCAATAAAATGAATGGTTTGCAGTTTTTTTAATAGCGGATAAGTAGCTAAGGCTTGTTCGTTACCTTTTGTTTCTTCTTCACCTATATTCAATAATCCAACTCGCGGCTGGTTAATATTCAAAATGTATTGTGCATAAATGGAGCCCATTACTGCACTTTGTACTAAATGTTTTGGCTTGCAATCAATGGTAGCACCTGAATCTAGCAGTACAGTGGTTCCCGATAGATTTGGAATAGGTGTTGCTATTGTTGGACGCTCAATGCCTTTAATACGGCCTAAACCAAACAAAGCCGCTGCTACTCCTGCACCAGTACTGCCTGCGGATACTACTGCATCGCAAACTCCTTCTTTGACCAAACGAGTTGCAACAACTACAGAGGCGTCTTTTTTCTTGCGAACAGCCACTCCTGGATGTTCATGCATTTCAATTGTTTCTTGGGCATGATGGATACTAATTCCAAGACCTTCCCAGTTCCCAGCGGCATCTAATTCTTTTTTTATTTGCTCTTGATCTCCAACTAACACTATTTCACATTTATATTCTTTAGCAGCTTGCAAAGCTCCTAGCACAATCTCTTTTGGTGCATAATCACTGCCCATGGCGTCAACGGCTACCTTCATTCACTCTCTCCATTTCATGGTTCTGATGAGACCATAATAAATTTAGCCCGAAACACTTCTTGTTTTTCATTGCGAGTTTTTACCCAAATAAAATTTTTATTACCACGTTTCCTTATAACTTCTGCCTTTGCTATTAATTTTTCACCAACATGAATGGGAACCTTATATTTCACATTTGCAACCCCTGTAAGGGCTGTTGGTGCATCAATAACAGCAAGGGCTAAGGAATTTGCTTGAGAAAAGACATAATGACCTCGAGCAATCTTTGTTTTTTCAAAGACCATATCTGGCGTAACGATCATAAAAGATATGCCTTGTACCCCTAGTTCTAAATCGATGAGTTCACCAATAATTTCACCGCTAGCAATCGCCTTTAGTTTGTTTTGGGCATTTTCTGCCATTTGCTTTGTACGTTCACGCAATTCTGGTATCCCAAGTTCCAAACGATCTAAACGAATGGTTTGTACGCTAACATTTAAGGCTACTGCTAACTCTCCATCCGTTAGAAAAGGAGTAGACTCCAACTTTTCTTTCAGCATTTCGTGGCGTATTTTTTTTTGAATTCGCAATGTAATATCACCTAATTTATATCGAATTATTTCTTAGTACTTAGTATTATAACCAGTTACTATATAAAATGCAAGAAAAAACAGCGAGCAAGAAAAAAGTTCAATTAACTCTTATCTTGCTCACTAAAAGAAATCTTATTCTGCTTTTGCTTTTATAACTACCTTACCATTATAATTACCACATTCAGGACATACTCTATGAGGCATTTTTAGTTCGTGACATTGTGGACATTCAATCAAACCAGGAACAGTTAATTTCCAATTAGCACGACGTTTATCACGACGAGCTTTCGATGTTTTACGCTTAGGTACTGCCATTATTACACACCTCCTTAACAGGATTTCAAAGATGACTTTGTAATTTACTTTAAAAGTTGACTTAATACTGCAAGTCTTGGGTCAATTTGATTGTCATTACAAGAACATTCTTTCACATTAAGGTTAACACCACAATGCGAACATAACCCTCGACATTCTTTACTGCAGACAATTTTCAAAGGTTCAGCTAATATGATGCTTTCACGCACTAAATCGGCAATATCAATTTCGTCACCATTATAATAAGCCACATCTTCTTCAGCATCAATTTCACTATCACTGTTTTCTTGAAAATCATCACTAAATGGAATTTCCATAGCTGTGCTGAAATTCTCCAAACAGTAACTGCATTGATAGTGAGCTGCGGCATGGATAACGCCTTTAATTGTTAATACCCGCCCATTATTTGTTAATTGGCCTTCAACCTTTATTTCACTACCCTTCCAAGGACTTTCATCCCCAAGATCGATAGCTTCAGCAGAAGTGACAAATTCAAATTTTTCCTGGTTACCATTCTCTTTTTTAGCTTGTAGGATATTAATTATCATCATATTTCACCTCAACCTTCATTTATTATAGCTATCCATCTATATTTTGTCAACAAGAAAAGCCTTCATTTCTACCAACTCCTTGAATAACAAAAAAATCATGTACTAGTTTGTAGTTAATGGAAAAACAATGTATGATCAATAGAAGTACTAAGATTCAACATGACAATGAAATTTGTTATTGCGTACAACAATTTCTTTTGTGTCACGTGCTATGACTAATTCTTCATTTGTTGGAATAATAAATAGCTTTACTTTAGAACCATCTGTACTGATTTCTCTCTCTACACAACGGATATTGTTTTTTTCTTTATCAATCGTAGTACCTAAAAACTCCATGTCTTTTGTAATCTTCTCACGCATAGAAATTGAATTTTCTCCAATTCCAGCTGTAAAAATAATAGCATCTACCCCATTCATCGCCGCTACATAGCTACCAATAAATTTAACAACTTCATAGGCAAACATATCTAAGGCCAATTGCGCTCGTTCATTACCAGCGATTGCTGCTTTTTCTACATCACGAAAGTCACTAGAGATTCCTGAGATGCCTAAGACCCCTGATTTTTTATTAATATAAGTATCAATTTCTTCCATACTCATATTTTCTTGCTTCATCAAATAAGGTATGATAGCAGGATCAATATTGCCGCAGCGAGTACCCATAACCAAGCCTTCAAGAGGCGTAAAACCCATACTAGTATCAATACACTCTCCGTTTTTTATGGCAGATACACTCGAACCATTGCCTAAATGACAAGTGATTAATTTCAGTGTATTATAATCTTTACCCATTATTTCAGCGACTCGATGTGAAACATATTTATGAGAAGTTCCATGGAAACCATAGCGCCGAATACCATAATCCTCATATGCTTCATAAGGAAGTGCATAAATATAGGCTTTTTTTGGCATAGTTTGATGAAAGGCCGTGTCAAAAACCACCACTTGAGGTACACCCGGCATTAATTCAGCACAAGCATTAATACCAGAAATATTGGGAGGGTTGTGCAGAGGCGCCATTTTAATACAATCAATAATGGTTTCGATTACATCTGGGGTTACCAGTACAGAATCAGAAAACTTTTCACCGCCATGAACGCCGCGATGACCAATGGCATCAATTTCGTCCATACTGCTAATCACACCATAATTGTTATCAATTAGAGCTTCTAGAACAAGCCCAAGACCAACAGTATGATTAAGTATCTTTGTTTTTATAACCCTTTTATCTTTACCAGTAGGTTCATGGGTTAAAGTCGAGCCCTCAAGACCGATACGTTCTACAAGCCCTTTCGCGAGCACCGATTCATCATCCATTTCAAACAACTGATATTTTATTGAAGAACTTCCGCAATTTACAACCAAAACTTTCATAGTAAGATCCTCCTTTAGTTAGATGCACCTATCATTATATTTAAAATAAAATAGTAGCAAATTAAAATAATTCTATATCTTTTTCGACATTATAATATTTTTTCCTCCTAATTTAAAATAAAGTAGATATTTGACGTTTTTTACCTATTTTTGATAGATTAGCAGGAAAAATAAGTATCAATTCATTCACATTGGTTTTTAAATTTAAAAATAGCTGAGGTGGTACATTCAAATGCAAGCAGTTGGTATTGTTATAGAGTATAATCCTTTTCACAACGGTCATCAGTGGCATTTACAAGCCGCAAAAGAGCAATCAGGTTGCCCCTTTGTTGTTGGAGTTATGAGTGGAAATTTTGTGCAGCGAGGTGAACCAGCCCTTTTTGACAAATGGAAAAGAGCTGAAATGGCAATTCGCGGCGGTGTTGATTTAATTATCGAACTTCCCACTGTCTTTGCGGTACGAAGCGCTCAATACTTCGCTATGGGGGGCATTCGCCTCTTGCATTCCTTAGGAGTTGTTAGTCATATTTGTTTTGGAGCGGAATATGCTAATCTTACAACATTAAAAAAAATCGCCACAGCAACGAATGACGAGAAAATCATCCATAGCATGCATATGTACTTAAAAACGGGAAAGACGTATGCAGCTGCCCTTGGGCAATCTCTGAAAAACCTTTATGATATTTCTCCTGATCTGACAGCTTCCCCTAATAACATCTTAGCTATAGAGTATCTGCGTGCTATTGAAAAATTTGCACCACACCTCATACCAATTCCTGTCACTCGGCAACAATCCCAATATAACGATACCGCTATCACAGCACCTTACTCCAGCGCAACAGCTATTCGTAAAGCCTTATTACACAGCATGTCCCTCACCGATGAAATCAAATTTGCTATACCTACTACTACTGCAACAATGATTCATCACCTCCTAGAAGAACAGCGTGGTCCAGTAACGGCCTCTAATTTTTCCAGTATCATTCTTGCCCAGCTGCGAACAACAAACCTTGAACGATTAGCAGGGTTACCTAGTGTTTCCGAAGGGCTGCATTATAAAATCCGTGAATGCGCACTCCAAGCTGCCAATCTGGTTCAATTCTACTCCCTGCTTAAAAGCAAACGTTACCCATATACTCGTTTGCAGCGCATTATCACTCATTCCTTACTTGGAACAACTCAACAACAATTAACTGTTTTTGATGAATTAGGTCCCTTGTATGCTCGTGTACTGGCCTTTAATGATCAAGGGCGCTTACTATTAAAACAGATGCAACAGTATAGCAGCGTGCCTGTTATCACTAAAACTACCCATTTTTTAAATAGCAAGGATCGAAATATGAAAAACCTTACCCCATTGCAAAATATGCTTTCCATCGACACTCTGGCTAGTGATATTTATGCCCTAGGAATGCCACCATCTCCTTGGAATACAGGCGGATGGGATTTTCGTTATCCAGCTCTTTATATTCCTTAGCTTTAAGTACTTCCATCCTCTTTCTCTTGCTATCATCAAATCTATATTGCAGATGGTTATATTCTCTTTCCTTCTGCAATATATATATTACAGATCGCCTGGGTTGAGGAGGAGATTATCATATGATCAAATTCGACGGTGGCAGGCACTACCGTTCCCGCTTATTGGCATATTTCATGGCCTTCGGTGCAGTATTTATTACGGTTGCTATGGTGCAGTATCCCAAAGAAGCTTTCGACTCAGCTATTATGGGTTTAAATTTATGGTGGAATGTGGTTTTCCCTTCCTTGCTACCTTTTTTTATATTATCGGAAATCCTTATGGGACTTGGTGTAGTCCATTTTATCGGCGTTTTACTAGAGCCGCTGATGCGACCGCTTTTTAATGTGCCAGGAATCGGAGCCTTTGCTATGTCCATGGGGTTGGCATCAGGCTATCCCATGGATGCCGTTATAACCTGCAAATTTCGCAAAAATCAATTATGCACCGCTGTGGAAGCAGAACGATTGCTATCTTTTACGAATACAGCTGATCCTTTGTTTATGTTTGGGGCTGTAGCCGTAGGAATGTTTGGGATGCCCGAACTTGGTGCAACCATCGCAGTCGCTCACTATCTTTCTAGTTTTTTGGTTGGTATACTCTTTCGTTTTCATGGACGAAAACGAGATATTTATCGAGAGGATAGCCAGATAAAGAGTAGTAATATTTTGCGCAGAGCATTACGTGCCCTATATCAGGCTAAGCAGGAGGATCAACGTTCAATAGGGCAGCTTCTAGGGGATTCCGTGAAAAATTCCATGAATACCATCTTGTTAATCGGTGGCTTTATTATATTATTTTCTGTATTTTTGCAGATTTTATCAGTTGTGGGGATAACAACTCTTTTATCAGGTGTTTTTGCTGGACTGCTAACAATCATCGACTTTAATACCAATCTCGCTCCCGCCATGGTCAGCGGCTTCTTTGAAATTGATTTAGGTGCTTTATTAGCCAGCCAAGCCGATGCGCCGTTAATTGAAAAGGCAGCAATCGCTAGTGCAATTATTGCTTGGAGCGGTCTATCTGTCCACGGTCAGGTAGCTAGTATCGTCATTGAATCAGGCATAAGAATGCTTCCATACATGGTCGCAAGATTCTTGCATGCTGTCATAGCTGCAGTAATCACAATGTTACTTATGATCGACCCAGCTCACAGTATTATTAAACTGTTTACCATTCCGGTAATGCTGACTCCGCATAATTCCAATGTCTTTTCAACACTGCTCACCAGAATTGAGCAAGTCGGATACCAAGTTTTATTACTATTAAGTATTATGATCGCTTTGTCAATAGCTATACATATTCTTAAAGAACTATATAGCTATACAATAAAAGAGTCGAAATAAGAAAATACTTAGAATCAAAAAAACACACTGCCTGCTATCAATAAAAAAAGAGCACTTGCTCTTTTTTTATTGATAAAGGCAGTGGAAACTACCCTTATTTACTTCCTTTTGATTGGTTAAGTTCACTATGCCCTTGGTGAACTACTTCTAAGGTTCTAGTTAATTGTGCTTCAAGATGTTTAAATACATTATCTGCATAAACCATGGCGTCATTACGCAAATTTGCAGCTTCCTTGTTAGCAAGAATAACAATTTCATTGCTTTGTTCTTGGGCTTGCTTGGCAATGGCACTTTCATCGGTTAATTTGGCAGCATATAACTTTGCTTGATCTACAATTTTTTGCGCTTCCTCTTGGGCTTTTTCTAGTATCCGTTGTTTTTCAGCCACAATATGGCTAGCTTCCGTGATTTGACTAGGCAGTTTTTCTCGCAAGTCATCTAGTAAACGAATGACATCATCTTCCTCAATCACTCGTTTATTTGTAAAGGGTACGCGGGAAGCATCGATTAATAGACTTTCCAACTCATCTAAAATTCCTTCAATTGTCATAATTATCTCTCCCAACTTGGTATTACTTTATCCTAGTTCCCCACCTGAAAATGCACTGTAATTCATTCTGCCAGGTTCATAACCTTACTCATGCTGGTCATTCTTTCTTCTACACAAGCAGGCACTAACCCTGTAATAGGTCCGCCAAAATTAGCCAATTCTTTAATACCGCTGGAACTTAAAAAGGAATATTCACTACTTGTCATAATAAAAACAGTTTCTATCTCAGGACTTATTTTTTTTATTAATAATGCTCGTTGGAACTCGGCTTCAAAATCACTAAGAGCCCTTAAGCCTCTAACAATAATATTAGAATTCTGCTGTTTTGCATATTCTGTAAGAAGTCCAGAAAAAGAATCGATACGGACATTTGGAATATGCTGAGTTGCAGTAGTTAATAATTCTACCCGTTCTTCCATAGAAAAAAGAGGTTTTTTGTTAGGATTGTGAAAAACAGCGACAATGATAACATCAAAAATCTTACTAGCTCGCTCAAAAATATCAATATGACCATTCGTAACCGGGTCAAAACTCCCAGGACAAATCGCAACGCGCATTAGTTACCCCCTTGCTTGGTTTGAAATAATAAAAAACTAATCAATGTTGTTCCGTATTTTTCGGTGCGTTTAAGCTTTAATTTTTCCCACTCATCAACAATTTTTTCATCTCGGGAGTGTTCGATAACAACAACACCTCTCGGCGCAACAATTGGATAGCTATTAAGCTTTTCGAGTATACCGTGTATAAACCCTCTTTTATAAGGAGGATCACAAAATATTAAATCAAAGGTACGCCCAGCTTGACTAAATAATTCCAACGAGCGATAGACATCATTTTTATAAATTTCTGTTCGGTCAAATAATTTCGTATGATGAGCATTTTCGGTAATAGCGGCAATACTTTCCTTGCTATTATCCACAAAAACCCCTCTTTTTGCACCACGACTTAAGGCTTCTAGCCCCAAATTCCCTGTACCTGCAAATATATCAAGTACACATGCGTCAACAACAATATCACCAAGAATATTAAATACAGACCCCTTAACCCGATCAGCAGTGGGCCTCGTGTCAAGACCCAATGGTGCTTTCAATTTCAGCCCTTTTGCGCATCCTGTAATGATTCTCATATTAATTCCCCTATATACACATGCTATATTTTAACATATTAAATAGTATACTACATATTCTTTGCTACACAACAGTTAATTTTTAAAAAAAATTTACAGGTTTTTTAAAAAATGAATTGAATATTACTAGATATAGTATTGTCCCTGTATTTCAATACAGTATACCAAAAACTATTTTATTAATCCTTTTCAGAGGTGTCTCATGTCAAAATTCTTACAACTTTCTCTCATTCTTATTACTTTACTAGTCACTTTATTGATTGTACATTTTGAAAAAGAATATAATGCAACTTCCATTGAACGTAATATTTCAAATAAACAATGGCTTACCGTTCTTTTGGTTCCCCTTGACAGCCGACCTCCTTGTACACAGTTTGTTGAACAATTGGCTCATATGGCTGGCATTAAGCTGTTAATGCCACAACCTGAAATACTCGATGAGTATAACAATCCTGCTAGCAAAGAAGCACTGCGTTCTTGGTTGCGCCAAGCGAGTCACCAAGCCGATGCTGCTATTATTTCAACGGATATGCTAATTCATGGCAGCCTTGTTGCATCTCGTTTATCCTTAGGAACCTTAGAAGACAGCGCTGCTGTAACCACCTTGCTAACAGAAATCCACCAAGAAAATCCTTACTTAAAAATCTATGCTTTTAATATTATTCCGCGACTGCTGATTGCTGATAGCCCAGAAAATGTGGCCTTCCAAAAAAGCATGCTACAATATTCTGTACTGAAAGATCAAGTTTCAATTTTTGGAAATCTTGAAGACACTAAGAAACTTGCAGATCTCGAAGAAAAAATCCCTGCTGACATTATAAAGCACTATCGCGATAACTATGAAGAAAACACCAGGCTTAATATGGCGTTGATGAATATGGTGGAAACAGGAGTTCTTAGCGGTCTCGTTATTGGACAAGATGACGGTCAACCCTTTGGTATACCAAACATGAACAAACAAAGACTGCTGCATCAGCTACAACAAAAACCAGCTTTAGCTAATAAGGTTTTTATTACTAGAGGTACGGATGAAGTCGCTTTAACATTACTTGGCCATCTTACAATGCAGTTTTCTCAGTATCAGCCTCGTATTTATGTAATGTATTCTACCTTGAAAGGATCACAAATTACGATGCCCTTCATGCCGAATACCGTGGGGAAAACAGTACAGGAAAAAATCAATATCGCTGGCGGTTTACAAGTAGATTCTCCCCAAGAAGCCGATTACATCCTTTATGTACATGTGGGAACCAAAGATAGCAAGTCGTTACTTAAGCCAGCAGCGCAAGAACTAGAAAACTTGCTGAATCAAGGCTATAAGGTAGCATTAGTAGATCTAACGGAAAACTTTCAAATTTCAGAGACCTTGTTACCCGTTTTAATCAAAAACAACGGTAACATTTCCCGATTGATTGCCTATGCTGGTTGGAATTCAACTAGTAATTCCATTGGCACTGCCATTACCCAAGCTAGTCTTTTCACCAGTTCAATGCACTTTTATAGCGGAAATACTCTTGAACTGCTTGCCTTATACCAAGAAAATCTAGAATTTTTAATTGCCCGTTTTTTAGATGATTTATTTTTTCAAAAAGAAATTAACCCCTTTATTAATAAGGAACTTAAAGCACTCCATATTGATCCTTATCAATTACGTTCTCATTATTATCAAACGAATGATAAAATTCAAAAGCTAATGTTTAGCAAAGCACGCTGGCTATTGCGCGAAGCATTATATAACCATACCATTTTTATTGAAACCAGCCAAGGGCCCCAAGAGGTTATGATAACCAACTTAGACATTCAAACGTACCTTCCATGGCAACGTACTTTTGAGATTTGGTTAAAACCAACACTATCTCTTGCAACGATACATCAAGAACATAAATTTTTTAGAAAAACAATTGACAAAGCCTTAGAATGAGTCTATAATATGTAAATGTGAGATCGGGGCGTGGCTCAGCTTGGTAGAGCACCTGGCTTGGGACCAGGGGGTCGCAGGTTCGAATCCTGCCGCTCCGACCATCTTTTTAAAATTCAGACCATCTTTAAAAAGATGGTCTTTTTTATTTTATAATGAAAAAAGCAAGGACTTGAGCAAGCCCTTGCTTTTTTCTATGGTGGCACCATACTAATGTTCTTCGGTTTTTTCCTTTTTATTAGCTGTAATAATCACTTCAGCAATCCGCTGAGGAACTTCATCATAGTGAGAAAAATTCAAATCAAAACAACCCCGGCCTTGAGTGATGGATCGTAAATCAATGGCATACTTAAACATCTCAGACATGGGAACTTGGGCTTTAATGAGCCCTTCTCCTTGTTCTAGGGGTTCCATGCCTTGAATACGTCCTCGCTTACCATTTAAATCTGCAATGACATCCCCCATGAAAGAAGCAGGCACATTAATTTGTACGTTGCAAATGGGTTCTAACAGAGCTGGTTTTGCTTGAAGAGCGCCTTTACGCAATGCCATTGTACTGGCAATTTTGAAAGCCATTTCAGAAGAATCCACATTATGATAAGAACCATCATATAAGGTTACTTTAACATCTACCATAGGATAACCGCCCAGCACCCCGCCCATTAGAGCCTCTCGTACTCCTTTTTCTACAGCCGGGATATATTGTCGCGGTACTGAACCGCCAAAAATGGAATCCACAAATTCAAATTCTTTCCCCACTGGTAATGGATCAAGCTGTAGCCAAACATGTCCATATTGTCCATGTCCCCCACTTTGCTTTTTGTGCTTTCCTTCTACCTTTACGGTTCCACGAATGGTTTCTCGATATGGTACCTTTGGCGTAGACAATACTACATCCACACCAAATTTCCGCTTCATACGCTCTGCCATAATATCCGTATGAACTTCTCCAATACCACTAATCAGCAATTGTTTGGTTTCTGTATTTTTTACAATTTTAAAGGTTGGATCTTCATCAGTAAGGCGATGCAATGCATTTCCGATTTTATCTTCATCATTTTTATTTTTTGCTTCAATACACATGGTAAACATAGGTTTTGGATAGGCAATCGGTTCAAAAATAATAGGTTTATCTTTTTCACACAGAGAGTCACCGGTTAAGGTTTCTTGCAGTTTTGCAACAACCGCAATATCACCAGCATATACGCTGGTTAAGGGTTCTTGGTGTTTGCCCCGCAGAGTAAAAAGATGACCAACTCTCTCCACCTTGTCTCTTACTCCATTATAGACAGTACTATCAGGCTTCATAACTCCTGAAACTACTCTTATGTAGCTTAGACGTCCAACAAAAGGATCTGCAGTGGTTTTAAAAACCATAGCTGCAAAAGGATCGGAAGTTTTTCTTTCTATTTCTGCTTTTGTTGCAGGATGTATACCAAAGAAACTTTTTTCCTCTGGTGATGGCAAATAATTTAAGATGGCATCCATGATTTGCTGACTGCCAATATTTTTATAGGCAGAACCGCACATGACAGGAAAGATCTTTCCTTGGGAAATGCCTTTACATAGGCCAATATTAATTTCATCATCAGAGAGTTCTTCTCCCTCTAGGTATTTTGCTAGTAGATCATCATCACCTTCTGCCGCTGATTCGATTAATTTTTGCCGTAGGTTAAAAGAAACTTCTAACATATCCTCTGGAATATCACTTTCTGTATACTGAGTCCCCTGTTTATTCCCAGGCACAATCGCCTTCATTTTTAGCAAATCAATAATGCCTATAAAGGCTTCTTCAGAACCAATAGGTATTTGAATGGGCAGAACATTTGTCCCAAAGCTTTCTTGCATTTCTTGTAAAACCCGATAAAAGTCCGCATTTTCCCGATCCATTTTATTAATAAAGGCCAAACGCGGCAGATTAAGCTGAGCTGCGTATTTCCAGACTTTTTCCGTTTCCACTTCTACACCGGAAGCTGCACATAATACGATCAAAGTACTATCAACAGCTCGTAACGCCCCTTTTACCTCGCCAACAAAATCCGCATAACCAGGGGTGTCAATAAAATTTATTTTATGTTCTCGCCATTCACACGGCGCTAAGGATGCACTAATTGTTACTTTCCGTTTAATTTCTTCAGGTTCAAAATCAGAAATAGTCGTGCCATCATCCACTCGTCCAAGACGAGTTGTGGTCCCAGCATTAAAGAGTAATGATTCTACAAGACTTGTCTTACCAGATCCGCCGTGGGCTACAATTGCGACATTCCGCAACTTATTGCTTTTGTATTCTTTCAATTGAAGAACCCCCTTATATTGATCTATCACTCTAAAAATATAATTCTCTATTATACTTGAATTTTCCTTCTTTTCTGTCTATTTGTTGGATAAATTAATAACCGCCTAATTAGGCGGTTATTAATTTGCTACATTCAGTCATTTTTATAAAAAAAATTCATAACTTTACGCAGTGGTTTTGGCAATGTCATTACATAGATCTTTAATAATTTCACCGCGTTCGCCCCCTTTTCACCCTGTACCCACTCTATCTATTGATAGTGTATGCAATAGCAAATAAATGAGTGCATAGTAAAACCGATTAGTTATGTTCTCCATTTTCAATCCTAGACATTATAAAACATAGGTCAGATAAGCGGTTCAAGGTGATTAATACATGGGCATTGATCTTTTCTTGCCGGGATAAGCGGATCACTTGCCGCTCTGCTCTTCGCGTCACCGTCCTTGCCAAATCCAAAGCAGCCCCACCAGTAGTATCACCTGGCATAATAAAATTCCGCAGTGGCAGCAACTGCGCATCAAAGTTATCAATATACCCCTCGAGCTGTGTGATATTTTCTTGTGTAATATATTGGGCAGAACCATCTTTACTCGCAAGTTCAGCCATCAGGAGCATCAACATTTTTTGCACATTGCCAATTACTTCTTGTACATCAGCCTTCGTGGACCAAGCCCGCCCCAGTCCCAAAGCTGAGTTGATTTCATCAATAGCGCCATAAGCTTCCACTCGCAAACTATCTTTTTCAATACGCTCACCTGTTAGCAGTCCTGTAGTTCCTTGATCACCTGTTTTTGTATAAACTTTCATAACTTTTCTCCCCCTTTTTGCATCATTGAAAACTGTAATTAATTTCGTGGATAAAGTTCTTCCTTTGTAAAAAAGAATTTTATTTCTCGCTCAGCACTTTCTTGGCAATCAGAACCATGAATCACATTTCGACGTACATTCGTAGCAAAATCTCCACGAATAGTACCAGGAGCAGCTTCTATAGGCTTTGTTGATCCCATCATTGTTCTCACTAATTTAATGGCATTTTCCCCATGGATTACCATGGCAATTAGCGGACCAGAAACGACAAAATCAACCAATTCCTCTAAAAAATCTTTTCCCTCATGTTCACTATAATGCATTTTTGCTTGTTCCCTGGACAATTGCAGCATTTTCATCCCTATAATCTTTAAACCGCGCCTTTCAAAGCGAGTAATAACATCTCCACAGACTGCCTTTTCAACGGCATCTGGTTTTAATAACACCAATGTACTTTCCATTTTTTACACCTCTATTAACGATATTTTTGCCCTTCTGCATAATAGGTAAGAGCAGACGTTCGAATGGCTTGAATTTCCGCTTCTGTTATACTGCGTACAACCTTCCCTGGAGATCCCATTACCAAAGAGTTAGGAGGAATCTTCTTATGCTCAGTAATAAGAGCACCTGCTCCAATAATACAATTTTCACCGATTTCACTATAACTTAAGATAATAGCTCCCATACCGATCAGACAATTACTTGCAATATGACAAGCATGCAAAATGGCGCCGTGACCTACGGTAACATAATCTTCAATTACCGTTGGATGATCATGCATTACGTGAATGGTACTATTATCTTGAATGTTCGTATAACTGCCAATTGTTATAGGATGTACATCACCACGAATAACAGTATTAAACCATATATTAGCTTTAGAGGCAATCGTAACATCTCCAATAATATATGCACCATTTGCTAAAAAAACATCACTATCTACTTTGGGTAAAATTCCATTATATGCTATTTGGTTGTTACTCATTATTTTTCCCACCTTTTCTGCATCTTAATCATCTTATTATTCCATAAATTCTATATTCTACCACTCAGATTTATATAACCTGCTTCATTATTACGATAGTAAGAAAAAAGTCTCTGAAATTCCTTCCAGAGACATCGTTTTCTTAGCGTACACGCTTTGATATTTCTATCAGTTGTTCTATACGGTCACGTGTGTTTGGATGAGTGCTAAATAAATTTCTAAGCCAACTATTAGTCCCAACAAAGGGGTTAATAATAAACATATGTGAGGTTGCCGGAGTGGCTTCATTTAAAACTTTTTTTTGCGCATTGCTATCAATCTTCTCTAATGCATTGGCAAGGGCCAGAGGATTTCCTGAAATTTGACTTCCTATTTCATCAGCCTTAAATTCTCGAGAACGGGAAATACCGAGCTGAATTAGCATGGCTGCCAAAGGGGCTAAAATAACAAGGAAAAGAAATTCAACGATACCGCCAATTCCACCTCTGTCTTCATCACTACGTCCCAAACCTAAAAAGGCTGTCCACTGGGCAATATTTGCAATCATAGTAATAACGCCAGCAATACAAGCTACGATTGTACTAATTAGAATATCATGGTTTTTTATATGAGCAAGTTCATGGGCAATAACACCCTCAAGCTCTTCTGGCTTTAGACTGCGAATCAGCCCCACGGTTACGGCCACTGCAGCATGATGAGGATTGCGACCCGTGGCAAAAGCATTCGGTGCATCCGTATCAATAACATATACCTTAGGCATTGGCAATTTGGCCTTTTGCACCAAACTAGATACCATTCGAATTAAATCACCAGCATCCTGCGGCGTCACTTCTCTTGCCCCATACATACTAAGAACAATTTTATCACTAAACCAGTAACTAATAAGATTCATTAATAATGATATAACCAACATAAAGGTCATACCGATGGTGCCACCAAAAAAATTGCCTACTGCTAATAACAATCCAGTTAGACCCGCTAATAAGAATGTTGTTTTTAGTGTATTCAAATTTCCATCACCTCACCCATCTTAATTAGGCGCCAAGTTCCATTTTTTCTTTAACAGCTTTTAGCATATTCATACTATTATCTCGAACTTTTTTCTTCAAAATTGGATTAAGGAGGCCAGAGATCATCGGAATACCAAATTCAAAATCCACTGTTAATTTTACATCTGTGCCTTCAGCCGTAGGTGTCAAAATCCATTCACCAGCAAATTTTTTCAAATCTCCATCAAGTTGCTTATAAGTAATGTGCATATTTTCATCATCGAAAGTATCAAGTTCTGTCCATTTAATGACTCGTCCATCTACATTTGATACCCATTTACTCACCGTCGTATTTCCGGTGCGTTCGATCACTTCTACACTGACTAAATCGGTCATAAATCCTGGGTATTTTTCCATATCTTTTAATATAGGATAAATTTTATTCCGCTCACAACCAACAAAAATCGTTACTTCAACATATGGCATATCAAATCCTCCTACAAATCTTCTATCATATCATGAGCCATCTCTATTGCATCTGCAAGAGCTTTTAGGACAATATCAACCAACTCTTGACTAATAATCAAAGGTGGTTCGATCCGAATTACTTTCGGGTTATTAAGGGTATAAGCAACTAAAACACCTTTATTAATTAATTCGGACATTAATAAGCCGCCAATACCTTCTTTCGTTAATTCAATACCAATCATCAGGCCTTTTCCCCGCACTTCTTGAATTACATCGGGAAAGGTTTGCTGTAACGTCATTAGTTGTTCAAGAAAGTAAGCCCCTGTTTTTGCTGCTCTTGCAACAATATTTTCTTCTTGTAAAACATGGATCGTTGCAATGGCAGCTACACATGCTAGTGGATTACCGCCAAAGGTAGAAGTATGCAAGAAGGGACTTGTAATATACTTTTCCCAGATGCTTGGTATGGCTGTAAATGCTCCAATAGGCATAACGCCGCCGCCAAGGGCTTTTGCTGTCGTTAAAATATCAGGCACTACATTATAATGGTCAGCAGCAAACATTGCTCCTGTACGTCCAAGACCTGTTTGTACTTCATCACAAATTAGCAAAGCACCATATTGATCACAAAGACTCCGCACTTCAGGTAGATACTCATCAGAGGGCACAATAATACCGCCTTCTCCTTGAATCGGTTCAATAATCACAGCTGCAGTATCCTGATCTATCATTTCTTTCAGTGCCTTACTATCATTAAATGGCACATGCTCAAAACCATGCAAAAGTGGCTTAAAAGGATCTCGAAATAAATCTCTACCAGTAGCACTAAGGGCTCCTAATGTCTTGCCATGAAAAGAATTGATAGTAGAAATGATTTTCCTTCGCCCAGTATGAATGCGGGCTAATTTCAAGGCTCCCTCAACAGCTTCTGTACCGCTATTCACAATAAAACTATATTGTAAATCTCCCGGTGTAATACTAGCTAGCAAAGCTGATAAATCCGCCATTGGTTTATTAAATAGTACTTTACTTGATAAAGGCATTTTATCAAGCTGAGCTTTTACAGCCTCTACAACTTTGGGATGACGATGTCCTAAACTAAACACACCGTACCCACCTAAACAATCAATGTATTTTTTCCCATCAATATCACGTATAATACTGCCCTCAGCATCCCATTCTACGGTAGATAGCCCCATAAAACGGAAAAGTTTTGCCATAGCAGGATTAATAAATTCCTCATAGTTGTCGATGGTTTGGCTAATAATCTCCTCTGTGGACATGATGATCCCCCCTAGAACATTCCTTTACTACTTGCTATTCTTTCTATTAACAGCAATAAAATTCCTCTTTTTTATGTTTGGACGCCTTTTGCTTTTTTATTTATATTCCTCATTATCCAATTCTTTATATCCTCAGACCATCCTTTGATGGGATGATTTTGGAAAAATATAAAAATAATCGGGATAATAATGAGCGTAAATACAGTAGATGTTAATAAGCCGCCGATTAATACCCAAGCCATACTAACTCTTGTCTCTGCTCCCTCTGACATAGCCATTGCCGTTGGCAACATGCCCACTACCATGGTAATGGTTGTCATCACAATCGGTTTCAGCCTAGTTTTACCAGCCTGAACAATGGCATCGTAAGCCTCTACCCCACGATCCATCAAAGTTAAAGTATAATCGAGCAATAACGTTCCATTCTTCGCAACCAATCCATCCATAACGAGTATTCCAATGAGGGAATAAAGGTTAATAGTATTATTGGTCATCAGTAAAAACAGTAAGGAACCTATTAGCCCTAAGGGCAGAGAAAACATTCGAATAAAGGGTGTTAATAAGGATTCATAAAGAATCGCCAGCAGCATATATACTAAAATCAAAGACAAGGCTAAGGCTTGGAGCATTTCACTAAAGGTATCCTTCATACTGTTTGCCTGACCCGTGAAACGATAGCTCACCCCAGAACCTAGTTCTTGGGGCGTTAGTTTGCCTTTAATTTCATTCAGCACTTCTTGCAAAGGACGGTCTGTTATATTTGCCTGTATACTAATAGCTCGCTGCTTATCGCTTCGACGCAGCATCACAGGTCCCGTTCCTTCATGAATCGTTGCTACATCCCCAAGAAAAACTTGGTGGTTCCCGGCTGTAATAGGCAGTAAGCGAATATCGGAAGATTTAAAACCATCACTGCCTTTTAGCCTGACGATAATATCCGTATCTTGGCCATCATTATGAGGGTCATTTGCATAAACCCCTGCTTTTTGCCCTGCAATAGCAGCACTAAATTCATTGGTAACCTGGGCGACAGAAAGATTATAAAATTTCAATCTTTCCCGATCAATGCTTAGTTGGATTTCAGGCATCCCCTCCGAATAAGAACTGCGAATATCTTTAATCCCTGTCATTTGAGAAAGGATTTTTTGAACTTGATAAGAGGACTTTACTAAAGTATTCATATCAGCACTCAGTAATTCAATTTGCACCGGCATTGCTGGACCGCCGCCACCGCCACCTGATACACCTGCCACTGAGGTCTGGTTTTCGCTGATTCGAATAATAGCACTGGGAAAATTTTTAGCAGTATAAGTACGAGCCTGATCTGTAACCTGCCAAATACTGCGATTTCGATCTCGCCGATCCAGAAGACGAACAGAAATAGAAGCATTATTACTCGTTGGCGAACCCACACTGGATAAACAATTGACCACTTCAGGAATAGTGGCTAAGTATTCTTCCAGTTCACTAACAACACGATTGGTTTGCTCAATGGTTTGCCCTACTGGTAATTCTACAGAAACTCGAAAGCTTCCTTCATCGGTACGCGGCATGTATTCTGCTCCAATAAAGCCCAATGGAACTAAGGCAACGGAAAACCAAAATAGGGCTAAAACACCAGCTAAAACCCGCTTGGTATGGCACAAACTCCAACGTAAGATACTTTCGTATTTTTGAATAGCTCTTTGTTCTATTTTTTCCATAAAACCCCACATTATCCCTTTGGGCTCTTGCAGACCATTTTTAAATAGTCGAGAAGCGATCAGGGGCGTAAGAGTAAAGGATACTAACATCGAAAAGAGAGTAGCAAAAACAATGGTAAGACCAAATTGTCGAAAGAACTGACCAGTCATTCCTGCCATAAAAGCAATCGGCATAAATACTACAACATCACAAAGAGTAATAGCAATGGCTGCCATTCCAATTTCATTACGCCCGTCTTCTGCGGCCTGAACCGCTGGTTTTCCCATGTGCAAATGACGATGAATATTTTCTAAAACAACAATAGAATCATCCACCAAAATACCAATACATAAGGCCATCCCCATTAAGGACATCATGTTAAAAGTAAAACCTGCCACATATAAAGCAAAGAAGGTCGATATTAAAGACGTGGGAATGGCAATCAAAACGGCAGCAGTAGATCGCCAGCCACGAAGAAAAAGATATAACACTAAGCCTGTTGTCAAAAGACCTTCCACAATATTGCCAAAGGTATTACGTAAGGAATTATCGACAAATCGCGATCCATCCGTTACAACAATAAAGTTATAATCTGGAAATTCGTTTCGCAGGCTATGTAGCTGTTCATTCGCAGCTTTACTAGTATCTACAATACTGGCATCACTATTTTTATAAACAGACATGGATACGGCATCTAAACCATTTGCCCGACTATAACGATTCACTCGGCTATCTTTTTCACTGATTATTGCAACATCTTTTAAGGGTATGGGAATTCCATCGGCATTGTTTACTTGTAGGGTCCTTATTTCATCAGGCACTGCATATTGGGCCAAAACACGAACATCAGTTTGCGTTTTTTCATTATATACCGTACCTGCTGGGAGTAATACATTTTCGCCTCTTACCTTGCTGATAATTTGACTGAGGGAAAGGTTATAAAAACGGAGTTTACTACTATCCACTTCAACAGCTATTTCTTTGTCTCTGCCACCATGTAGGGTAACTTCCGAAACACCTTCTGCTCTTTGCAGCCGTTCTTTAAAAACATTGTTAGCCTTTGCATACAAATCCGATAAAGGTTGACTAGAAGTAACGGCAATTTCAAGAACTGGTGAAGCATTAATATCTCTTTTAACTACAACAGGTTCATCAACATTGTCTGGCAATTTGCGCCTGGCTGAATTCACTTGCTTGGTTACGTCAATAGAAGCAATATCAGCATTTGCTGTAAACTCAAATTCTAAAATAATGTTAGCATTTTCTGGACGAGCCATGGAAGTCATATGTTTTAGATGAGCAACGGACGATAAGGATTCTTCCAACGGTTTTATTACTTGGAGCTCCATTTCTTCCGTTCCTGCACCAGGATAGCGCACAGAAACAGTAACATAAGGGGTGTTGAGTGCTGGCAGCAGTTCTACACCTATCCGATGGAAACTATACAGACCAAGGATAACAAACAGCATAATAATCATTGTGATCGCTACAGGCCTTTGTATAGAAAATCTCGTTATATTCATTGCACACCTCCTCACAAAAATGAATGATCTTACTTAGCAATAAGGTTTTTAATTACAATTGTTCCTGTTTTGAGGCGTGCTAAATTAGTAATTGCAACTTGCTCCCCACTATTGATACCCTTAAGTATCTCTACTTCTTTATCATTGCGCAGCCCTAGCGTTACAATCCGTTCGCTGACTTGACCATTTTCTTCAATAACATAAACTTTCTCTAAACCATTCGTAGATACAACAGCTTCTTTCGGAACAAACAAGCTTTGAGGTCTAAGGAGCATTGTAATCATTGTTCTGGCAAACATTCCAGCCTTAATACTTTGATCAGGGTTATCAAGAGCTATACGTATGGTAAAGGTTTGGGTTTTTGCATCCATTCCTGGACTATTATAAACAATTTTACCCGTATAGGATTTTCCTAAGGAATCCACACTAATATTGACAGCTGTGCCGAGCACGATTTGCCCAACATCCTGTTCTGACACAGAACAATCAACAAAAATCTGACTATTATCAATAATGGATAATAATTTTTGACCCGTCTGAGCCATATTTCCAACCTCAGCTTGGCGATAACCAATAATGCCAGCACGAGGCGCCCGCAAAACTAAGTCATTTTTTTGGTTTTGCAGAGCATCAACAGCACTTTGCGCCTTTTCACTTGCTGCTCTTTTGGCTAATACCGTTGCAGGATTCCCCGAAGATATTTGTTTTGACCAGGTATCAAGAGGAGCGCGCGCAGCATTCATTTGCTGCTGAGCATTATCGAGACTTTCCTTAGAAATAGCCCCTTGCTCATATAATGTTTTGTAACGTTCAAAGTTAGTCACGCTATGCTGATAGTCTGCTTGTGCCTTTTGATAACTGGCTTCAAAGCTAGCTTTACTCTCAATGGCATCGGCCTGAGCTTGACGAAGTCCAGCCTCATTTTGAGCAAGCAAAACGCTAACATCACTTGTATCTTGAACAATTAATTCCTGCCCTTGAAAGACTTCCTGCCCAAGGTCAACGGTTACTTGTGTGATTTTACCCGTATATTTTGCGACAATATCAACCTGCGAAACCGGAACGGTCTGTCCTGTTAAAAGAATAGTGCGTACCATGTCCCTAGGTTCCATAGTGATAACGTCAACTGCAGGTTTCAACTCTCCTACTCGTTGTCCTTTAACAACAGCTTTGGATTTAAATCCATAAAACACTCCTATACATAAGACTATAATTCCAATAGCAACTACTATTTTGGTCTTAAGATTAGCACTACGAAAGCCTTCTTTTAAAATTCCCATCAGCTTCACCTCTTTGCTCTTAGCTAAATTCATTCTTTTCATGGTTATTTTGACAAGTTTTATAAACCTCTAAAAGATACTCCCACTTATTAAAAGCGGGAGTATCTTTTCCTATTGCAACACTTAGCGCAGCCTTCATATAAATAAGTTGAATATTTTCATAATAGCAGTTAATAGCTGTTTATACAACCATTAACTTCATTCTGGGCCAGACTACTTGACTAGAATAACCCGATTCTATATGATTACATTAGTATCATTTTCAATACTTTCCAGTCTCAAAAACCTCGTAAAAACATTTATAAAGCTATTGATCGGAACTATTTTCCAGTTAATAATCTCTACTATAAGAGGAGGAAGTTACCTTGTATATAAAAGTTTTCTTAAAAAAATCACTTATACTTTCCTTGTCCTTTTCTTTGCTAGTCATGCCCCTTGCCCAAATGAAAAAAGTTGAGGCGGCAAGCATAGTGGAAAAATTACTCTATGCAACGGTTGCCGTTGGTCTCATCACTGCTTACTATAATAATGCTAACGATAATGGACAAGATGATATCCTAAAAAATACACAAAAACAAACTGGGGTCTATGATGACGAGGAGGCCGAAGAACGAATTGATGCTATACACGAGCAACTAATGGAATCCGGTTCTATAAAATCCACTTATGCTATTTATGCCAATCCCAAAGAGGATTTTAATGCTTTTTGCACTCTCGGACATGTTATTAGTATCAATAAAGGTACCTTAGATCGATTAGATGATGATGAATTAGCACTCGTCATGAGTCATGAAATAGCTCATGGGGAAGGAAAACATGTGGTGAATGGTATTACGAAGGGCATTGGTCTTGCTCTAGCCGTTGACCTATTTCTTGAAAGCAATCGAAATGATACGAGTTCTATCTTATCCGCAATTGGGGCAAATTTTATTAATAATGAAATGTTTACTATGGAACAGGAATGGGAAGCTGATAATCGGGGATTTGACTATGCAATCATGGCTGGTTTTAATCCAGGTGGGGCTGCTGCCTCCATGGTAAAACTGCGTTCTGAATATGGAGAGCTTTATCACGAAGGATTGGGTAAAATTATTAATCCTAATAATCACCCTAAAACCAGCGACCGCATAAATAACTTTTTAGCGAAATTGACTGCCTATAGTAAAAATCGTGTTACTGTAAAAAATAACAAGACTGTTTTAATTGATAACAAGGAAATCATTACACCCACTGAAACCAGCTACTACTTAGGAGAGGAAAGAGCATATTTAATTGCTGGAAACCTCGCTACAGTCTATCATAATCAAGAAATAAGCGCTGCCACTGCTGGGGATGACGGAGCTATCTACATAGGGGATCAAGTGATTGTTCATTTAACAAAAAGCGATATAAGTGCGAATGAATTAGTAAGTCGTCTAAACGCTATCAATACTCCTCAATAAATAAAGGGGCTGCGGAAAAACTTAGAGATAAGTTATCCGCGGCCCCTTATTTGCATTCTATGATTTTAGAAATAAGCTCTATTTGTTTTTGCAATAGCCATTGCCCAATGTCTTTCCCTTTGCACTCCTTCGGCACAGAATAGGCCAGTAGCAACTCTTTAAGTTTGGCATTTAGGTTGCTTAATCCAGGAAGGCTAAGCCCTGCTCCCTGGGCAATGCTATCAAATTCTTCGATGCTTAAAGCGCCTCGTCCTAACCCTTTCATTGCTATTGCCATATTCTCTGGGCTAGGAGAATCAAGTAAGATTTTTGTTTTTCTAAAAATAAGAGCCGAATCCAACCAGTCTCCAGGTAACGTCATTCGATTATTCCATAACAGCATTTTAGGGCGATCTAGATATAATCCAAGTAAAGCAAACCTTACTTTAGGTTTTGCAGTAATTTGTGCAACTCCATCGAGCATAATCATTGCTTTATCAAAATCATCTTTTGGCAATTCCCATAGTTCCTTAAAGGTAATCTCTAATAAATTCGTTACCTCTAATAGTCTAAAAAAAACACTAGGCCTCTGTGCCGTTGTCAAAACCTTTGTTAATTCTATAAGCATTCGTTCTGCAGGTTCTTGTATAAGTTCTTGGGCTACCGCTCTTGCTAAGAGTAAAGTCCGATCCTCTACGACAAAATCAAACCTTGCAGCTTGGCTGGCAAGGCGCAAGGCACGCATGGGGTCATCGGAAAAGTGTTCGCTAGTAGCTCTAAGAATTTTGTCATTAATATCTTGTCTCCCATGATAAGGGTCAATAATCTCTCCTGTTAAACAATCCATTGCCATGGAGTTTACTGTAGTATCACGACGATAAAGGTCTTCTTCAATGGTTATTTTAGGATTCGATGCTATTTTAAAACCTCTGTAACCACTACTAACCTTTCGTTCCGTTCGAGCAAATGCTAATTCGCATTGCACACCATCAATGAGCAGGTGAAATACAGGAAAGGATTTACCATACTCCTCGGCCTTGGGAAACAAGGTTTTAAAGTTTTTCTTCACCATTCCTACGATACAAAAATCTATATCTTGAGGCATGATCCCCATTATTTGATCACGTACGCAGCCACCAACTCTAAATACTCTTCCCCCATTAGCAGCTATCTTTTCTGCAAAAGCGACTTCTGTGACGATCTCATTATTCATAACCATTTATACTCCCTTAACGTGGCATTCGGATACACCACTACATTGCCTCATTATATACCTTCTACTTCTAAATGTGAATTAAGTATCCGCCGTTACACCGTATAATTTTAAAATTAATCCTCCATTTTTATAAATGGAGGATTAATTATGTATGAATTAGGTTTTTAATGGGAATGATAGGTATATATATTACATGTAAGGAGTTATATTATGACTAAATTTTTAACCCCACAATATCTTTTAAAAGCTTTTGCCATTACGATAAAAATAAATATTTTGGCATTTATCACCGCCGTACTTATAAGTGTTGGTTGGACTTATTTACTTTTTGGTTTTTGGGATTGGGAACATTTAATGTATTTATGTATCTTCTATGGTATAAATCTTTCTGTGACGTTCCTGCTAAAACGTTGGTATGAACATTATCTACAGCGCAAAGCACTAACGCAGCTTACTTAAACAAGGGGATGCTATACGGCTTATGATTTCATCGGTACTTTCAAAACCTGTCCAGGAGTGATTTGAGCATTATTCTTTAGACCATTTAATTCCTGAATCGCCCGGGTCAAATCCCTTATATCATCACGCTCTGTTACGTATAGAGCAGCAATTCCCCACACCGTATCTCCGGCTTTCACATCAACAGTGGCATAATGATTTACAGCCAAAAAAGCATTCGAATTCGCTAGCGGCGTAGAGGACCATATAGCAGCAACAACTAAAGAAATAAAGAATAATATTCTCATTATAGTACAACACCCTTTCAAACGTATGTTCTGTTTCTGATTATAGCACAGCACATACGTTCTATGCAAGTGAGTATCTTCAAATAATAAAAGAAATCCTACACCTATTGCTAGGTCGCAGGATTTCTTTTCTGTTATTGACTCTTTTCCATACTCTCTATCCTCAGTGTATTTTTTCTTTCGTTTCTGCCAAACGTCCTCTCTTAACAATATGGGCACCGAAACGATCCTTGAGTTCATCCATAACAGTGGCTATTTTTTCACGCTTTTCGGTTGTTTCATTAAAAAGGCTGAGTTGCATTCCACATTGAACAAAATTAGATACTGTAATCCCTAGTAGTCGAATTCCCTCTCTGACTGAAATTTTAGCCATTAAATTTAAAGCTGTTTCATATATTATTTCATCCAATGCTATAGGATTTGTCAAGGTGATGCTGCGAGTAATGGTATGAAAGGATGAAAAGCGCACTTTTAACGTAAGAGTTCTTCCCCGTAGCTCTGTTTTACGAAGCCGCCAGCCAACTCGCTCTGCTAGTATCAATAATTCTGTCTTTATTTCCTCATAGGTAGTAATATCTCTCTCAAAAGTATCTTCATTGCCAATGGATTTTGCTTCTCGGTCAGGTATTACAAGACGTTCATCCCGTCCCCATGCTAGATTATATAGCTGAGCAGCATGTTTACCAAGGCAAGCCTCTAATTTATGCAAATCAGCGTTTCGTAAATCTCCCATTGTTTCTATATTCATAGACTTTAATAGCCGACCTGTAGTATCCCCCACTCCCCATATTTTTTTAACCGCAAGGGGGGCTAATAAATGGGCTTCTTCTCCGGGACGTATGATTACTAAACCATCGGGCTTCTTTAAGGCCGAAGCTAATTTAGCTAAAAATTTATTAGGTGCTACGCCAACTGACACAATTAAGCCGATTTCTTTTTTCACTCGCAACTTTAACTGCTCACCAATGTCTGCTACATCTTTATAAAGAAGTTCCATACCAGTAATATCCATAAAGGCTTCATCTAAAGCCAGTGTTTCAACAATTGGCGAAAAGCTTTCAAAAATATTCAATATTTGACTGGATACCTGAGCATATTTAGGGATATTCGGCAAAATATAGACGCCTTGAGGACAGCGTCTTTTGGCTTCTGCTATTGGCATGGCTGAACGCACACCATACTGCCTAGCTTCATAAGAAGCAGCACATACTACACCACGATTGCTATTGCCGCCTACAATAACAGGCTTTCCCCTAAATTCAGGATTATCACGTTGCTCTACAGAGGCGTAAAATGCATCCATATCAGCATGCAGTATCCAACGTTGATGGGACAATGCCATACCTTCACCTCCAAAGTTAGCAAAGTTTTCGTATTACATTTTTTCTGGCAAATCCAGATGAATATTTAACGGAAAGCGGATAATAAAGGTGGTTCCTTCTCCTGGCTGGCTAAGGCATTTTACAGTACCAGCAAACCGTCGAACCACTAAATTATATAAGACACAAAGTCCGAGTCCCGTACCGCCAGAACTGCGGTTGGTTGTAAAGAAGGGCTCGAATATCCTAGGCAAAACATCGGCAGTTATACCTTTACCGTTATCACTATACGTTAATACAAAATCATCATCCTCAAGCAACACTTTAATAGATATCCTTCCTTGAACGCCCGGATCGTAAGCATGGTGTAATGAATTCATCACTAAATTGGTGACAATCTGGTATAATGCACCAGGATAACTATCAATAAATAATCCCACAGGACAATCGACAACCGTCAAGTGGCGGGTTTTTTTAATTTTGGGGGATAGGCTAGTAAGGATCTCTTGCAGATACTCACCCACATCGAAAGTACGTCGTTGTTCACTAGACTGATCCACTGCTACTTGTTTAAAACTGCGTACCAACTCAGCTGCTCGTTTTAGATTTGATAACAAAAGCTTAGCTGCTTCTCGGCTATCTTCAAGGTATTTCACCATATCTTTACGCATAAGAGAACCATCCTTATATTGTTGGGCAAATTCTCCCGTAATTGTTTCAATATGAGATGCAACAGTAACGCCAATGCCAATGGGGGTATTGATCTCATGAGCAATGCCAGCAACCAACGTGCCAAGGGCAGACATTTTTTCTGATTCAATAAGATAATCTTGGGTTTGGCGCAGCTCTCCTAGAGTGTTATTAAGTTCATTATTAACAAAGGTTAGCTCTTGGTTCATATCTTTCAATTCCTGGGTTCTAATTTCTACAATAACCTCTAGATGATCTTTCGAATGGCGCAGTAATTCCTCTGCATTTTTTCTTTCTGTGATGTCATGCCAGACGAGTAAAGCACAAGTTTCACCGCCAATATCAATGACTTCACCCGAACATAACCCAACCCGTTTTTCACCTACATTGGTACACCAAGTAACTTCTAAATTGCGAAAGAGACCCTTTACCCATAAGGTATCATAGGCTTGGGTCCTTTCATCAGGGTTTGCCCATAGACCAAATTCGATTGCTGTTCGTCCGATAACTTTTTCCCGTTTATACCCAAGGATAGTAAAAAAGGCCTCACTCGCTTCAATGTATCGTTTGTCACTCACTCTGCTGATTGTCATTACATCTGCACAATAGCAAAATGCCTTATAAAATTTTTCTTCCGAATCTGTGAGTTGAGATAAAGTCCTTTCATAGTTACGGCTATTGTTATATAAGTATTCTGTCATGAGATTAAAGTTTTGCGCCAAGTTTGCCAAATCATTTTTACTATTCACGCTAAGCAATCCGGGTATTTTGCCTTCGGCAATTTCTAACATACCTTTATTAATACGGATAATAGGTAATACAATGGAAGAATGGACAAACATGATCATAAGACCACATAAAAATATAATAATGAATGCTGACAACAGTACATTCATATATAAATTATTATTTTTTGCGTTTTGAATTATGGTTTGAAGTTGTTGTCCCCAAATTTCAGAGCTCGCCGAACTACTAGACAACCCTTCATGAATTTGAGCATTGAGCTGGCTGAAGATATATTCTTCAATGGTTATATGCACAATAAAGAAAGCAATAAGAGCTAACAGCAAAATAAGCATTAGCGTCACTGTAACATTCTTATGCATGAATATACCTCCTCTTTTCTTTGCTCCAAAGGTGTTATTACTCTAAAGCAATATAAAATGAATATGAACATAGAAATACTTTCAACGTCGACTTGCATTATTCCTGTAGACTTTACTTTTATCCAGATTTTTCAGCCTAAATTATATGTAAGATCTTCTAAATATGAAGTTTATTATCATAAACTTTCTAAAATAAAGAGGATTTACTAGATAAAAAAAGAATGTTTTAATTATTTATATTTAGAAGAATCTATGGAGGTGTATCAAATGAGCAGTCGCAAAATATTGATTTTCCATATTCTAACCGTACTTAGTATAAATCTACTTTCGATTTGGCTGTTACAAATTTCAGGAAATATTTGGTCACCTTTTCTCGTTAGTTCACTGCTTGTAGTCACTTCTAGCATCATTATTTATCATGCTTGGCCTGAATTAGAATCACATAAAAATAATGAAACGTTGCCGCAACTTAAAATTGTACCAGGAGCAAAAGAAGCTGATTTATTTGATGTAGCAGAAGATCTAATTTTTATTTCGCAACAGTTAGTATGGTTAGTTAACCAAAATCGTACCTCCCTAAAAAAATTAGCACAACTATCCCAAGGTATTGCAAGGGAATGTGAAATAAATGCCAGTGGAGCACAAGAAACAGCTGCAGGCATTGCAGAATTTGCGTCTGCCTCCTCCTCTGTGTCGAAAGTTTCAAAAAAGGCATTATTACAATGCCAAGAATCCTCTGAAATGACACAAAACAAGCAAGAGCAAATCATTGACTCTAACGAAACGATCTTAAAATCAGCTCAAATTATCAAAGAAATTGCTGATAGTATGTATGATATAGAAAGCACTGTAAATGAATTGTATCAATTATCTGCAGAACAGCAACATACTTCTGAACAAATGGCCGAGGCTGTAGAGATGATTACTATGGCCACTGTGGAGATTGCGGGAAACACCCAAGAAGCTCTCAATCGGGTAAGCTTACAGGAAGAAGGAATTGGGGAAATATATGCCCAAGCCAAACAGGTAACGGCTATGGCCGATCGATTGCATAAATTAGCTTCTTTATCTAAAACAGAAAAGGAAATTATTTTTGGAATCAATCCCTTTCTAGCACCACGTTTTATTAGAGAACATTATGTACCTATCTTAGAAGCCGTAGCCTATGCTGTAAATCTTAAACCTCATTTTATCATTGTTTCTGAGTATGATTCACTAGGCAGGGCATTGCTAAAGGGGACAGTGGATGTTGGTTGGTTTTCTCCCTTTGCTTATATATCGGCTAAAATGAAAGGTGATATTATCCCTCTAGTTACACCCGTTGTTAATAACTACTCTCATTATACTGGGTATATTATTACATTAAAAGATCAAGGCATCCAGTCTATTAACGATTTAAAAGGTAAACGGTTCGGGTTTGTTGATTCTCAGTCGGCTTCAGGATACATCTTCCCAAAAGCCTTGTTGGCTGAAGAAAATAAGTCTCCTGAAGATTTCTTCAATGAAACGGTATTTTTAGGCAGCCACAACCGGGTAATTGATGGCGTCTTTGATGGGACTGTCGATGCAGGAGCTACCTATTCTGAAGCTATGGAAAGCGCTAAAGCAAGGGGGCTTCCTATTGAAAAAATTGCCATTATAGCACAAAGTGAACCTATACCGAAAGACGCCATTGCGGCACGACCAAATTTAAATCCAGAATTGATACATAAAATACAACAAGCTTTTTTAGCCATCACTGACAAAGATGTACGTTATTCAACATTTATGAAGAAGACAGCCATAAACGGCTTCATTGCAGCAACCGATGCTTCCTATAATCCCTTACGAAAACTTGCCCAAATTACTGATGACCAAAATCTTATAGAGTAAACCATCACCCCTAATAAAAAGAGAAAAGGAAAAGCACTAACTTATAAAAGCTAGTGCTTTTCCTTTTTATAATCATTTACTTAATCTTCCTCAGTACCATCCCTGTACGGTTTGGCGAGTAAATCACGATTCCTGAGAAGTCAGGAAAATCAGCAAGAGATCCTGTACTATAGACCGTATCGTGGGCAATACGCATATGACCGCCAAATCTCCCTTCATCCGTATCCAATATCACCTGGAAACTGGCTCCTTCATGAATTGGAAGCTGTAATTCAGCATAGGAATTAGTTGGATGGAAGTTGAAGATAAATATGCAATCATTCTTTCTGTAAGCAATTAACATCTTGTCCTGATCGAGCCAAAGGGACTGAGGAACTCCACCTCCCATGAGACCCTCCTCAGACATTAAATGTACCATGGCACGATCAAAGTGATTCAGATGGTCATATCGCAGGGAAGGATTGTCAGGTAAACTCCACAGCCTCCGGCAGTGCTTAAAGCTCCAATTATTGCCCTCTCGGGGAAAATCAATCCACTCTGGATGTCCAAACTCATTCCCCATAAAGTTCAAATATCCTTCACTGCCAAGAGAGATGGTAATCAAACGAATCATTTTATGCAATGCTATAGCGCGATCAATCATTAGATTTTCGCTTTTCTTTTCCATATGCCAGTACATTTCCTTGTCTGCCATTCTGAAAATAAGAGTTTTGTCACCCACTAGCGCTTGGTCGTGAGATTCTACATAACCGATACGTTTTTCACCAGGACGACTTGTAGTTAGTTCATGCCAAAGTTTATTCACATCCCAATCTTCGTCTTTACACTTTAAGGTATTGACCCATAAGTCTGGCATTCCCATTGCCAAACGATAATCAAATCCAATTCCCCCATCCGTCACAGCAAGTGCCATTCCCGGCATACCACTCATGTCTTCCGCAATGCTTACAGCATCTGGCCTAATTTCCTTGATAAGTTCATTTGCAAACTGAAGATAGGTAATAGCCTCAATATCTGTATTTAGACTAAAGTACTTGCCATACTCATCAAAGGCTGTTCCAAGACCATTATCGTGATAAATCATGGAGGTAACACCATCAAACCTAAATCCATCAAAATGGTATTCCTCCATCCAAAATTTTATATTGGATAACAAGAAGTGGATGACTTCGTGTTTCCCATAGTTAAAGAGCTTTGAATCCCAAGCACTGTGTTCTCCTCGATCTCCTGAGTGAAAAAACTGATGTTCTGTACCATCAAATTCATTAATACCCTCTGCGAAATTCTTAACCGCATGAGATTGTACAATATCCATCAAAACAGTAATGCCCATGTTATGCGCCTTATCAATAAGAGACTTAAGTTCCTCTGGTGTTCCAAACCAGGAAGAGGCTGCAAAATAATTGGAAACGTGATAACCAAAGGACGCGTAATAGGGATGCTCCATAATCGCCATAATTTGTATGGTATTATAGCCTAGTTCTTTTACTCTTGGCAAGATATTGACTTCAAATTCCTTGTACGTTCCAATTGACTCTTTTTCCTGTGCCATTCCGATATGGGTTTCATAAATGAAGCGCGGTTGGGTATTATCCACACGAAAATCTTGATCTGCCCACTTATATTGCTTCTTAGGCATCCATATTTGTCCGCTGAAATCATGGGTTTTGGTATCTTGTACAATTCGTCTGATATATAAGGGAATGCGGTCTCGTTCAGCGCCCATGGACCTTACCCTTACTTTAACGCGAGATTTATGAATAAGGGTATTTTTCCCTGGCAGATAGATTTCCCAAATTCCTCCTTCTTTTTTCACAAGAGGATGGGAAGATGGATTCCAATGATTAAAATCTCCAATTAAAAAGAGTGCCTCTGCAGCAGGAGCCCATTCACGGTAATACCAACCATCTGCAACCTGGTGGAAACCGAAGAAGTTATGACCGTTAGCAAAGTCTTTAAAGCTAGTGCCATCTCCGAGAAGTGCTTTTTTTACATCTCTGTAGCGATTCATGCGTAGCATTAAGTCTTTTTTGTAAGGCTTAAGCCAAGGATCAATGTTCAGTATGTTAAGATCTGTTACAGAATTGGAAATAGTTTTTTTCATAATAGTATCTCCTCCCTAATGGTACAGTACATCCTAGAAGACAATTTTTATATTGTAATGGTCATTACTCTTTATATTTACCATTTAAATCCAAAATCCTGCTAACCTTACATAATATTCATAGGATTTTCTCTTATTAGCTATATTTTTTATGTATTGAACAATTCTCTGACAAAGAGCAGACCCTATATTTAGGAGTCCTTCAATGAATATTTAGTGGATTCTATATAGGCTTTTATATCAAATTTTCTTTTCATGCCATTATAATTCATATAACGAATTTTGCCAAAAATATTGCGTTCTCCCCAAGCACGGTCATGAACTCCGCCAATACTCCAAGCAATTCCCGCATAGCCATTTGGGTCGCGACCATCTAGCTGGTATTTATCATTGAGATAAATGGCAGTTTCCATTGCCAAGCGTGGATTTTTTGACCATTCGAGAATTTTTTTTGCCCAATACATACGCATATAGCCATGCATTTTACCAGTGTATACCATTTGTCGTTGGGCAGCATTCCATAATTCATCATGGGTACATCCTTCTTCAAACTCGTGTAATCCATAGCAATATTCACGATCATCATCCAGATGTTCTGCAAGGGTTTTTTGTGCCCAAGAATGAAATGCACCAATCTCATCATAGTGAGCATTATAAAAGCAAAAATTATCAGCTAACTCTCGTCGTATAATGAGTTCTTCAAGGAAAGATTCTTCAGCAGACGTTATCTTTTTCCTGTGTACAATGGATAAGGCAACTCGCTGAGATGATAGCTGTCCAAAGTGTAAATAAGGGGACAGATTGGATTGTATATCCTTCGTTGGATCATTACTTTGTGTGTTATAGTAAGCCAGTTTCTCCTCAAGAAAGGAAGTAAGCAGATGACGCGCCGCTTGACTGCCAGGTGTTAACCATTCAATTTCCCCAACGCTATGGTTAATCTTTAGTAATAAAAATAAATCCTCAAGATTAGGGAAGGATTCGGAAACAATACCCGATACTGGATGATCTACGATCTGGGGAATTTCTTCTAAAAAGTGAGGTAAGAGTTTATTAAGCTTTGGACGAAGAGTATAAGCGGCATATTCTAATTTAGGAGAAGCAATCCAGCAAGGAACAATATTGTGGGCATCCACTTCATGCCAGGAAACGTCAATGGCAGCAAGCAGTTTTTCTTTCCAATATCTTTTAATTTTAAGAGGATCAAAATCAGTAATCAGATAACTGGCATTATACTCTATAAGCCATGACGGAAGAATGTCCTGGGGTTCTCCTTGCAACAAAAAACAAGGTATTTTTTTACTCGTGAGTGTTGTAAAAGTTTCGGCAAGACCGCGCAGCATAAAGCCATATTGGCGTATAGTGGCCTCAAGAAAATTCGGTACAAGGCAAAAGACGACAAGGAGTTGTTGCTGACGCTCTATGGCCAGTTGCTGAGCATAAAGCAATGCCCAGTTATCTTGAGCACGTTGATCTCTACTCATCCAATAGACGATAGGACCATTCCTCCTAAGAGTGGCATTTTTGAGTATACGTATGCGTTGTTGGTTCATACATCCTCCATAATATCTCTTATAAGTACATTATAGACTGATAACAGATCTTTGTTAATCATTAAGTAGTTAGCTATCCTGCTTTTTCACTATGATGTATATCACAAACATAGGCTCTTGCTACATCATTTTCTTCGTTATATTTAGGGAAAACATTGATTATCACAAGCAAGCCCTGAGGCTATACCAAGGTAATCAAAAAGATGATTCCTGTTCAGTACAGAAATCATCTTCTTAAGCTCCGACACGACCACATGTGGGAAAATCATTAACCTAATGCAAAAATGTCATGTCCTTCTATTTTACGCATCAAAACTCTATTAATACGCACATTGTCAACTTCTTCAATAACAAACTCGTACTTTTCGTATTCGATTTTTTGACCAACCTTGGGCGACATCTCAACTTTTGAGCATATCCAACCACCGATCGTATCAAAATCCTCTTAATCGAGCTTTAGCCCTAAGATTTCGTTTGCTTCATCAATCAGCAAACGACCATCAACCGAATATACATTAGCCTCACAAGTTTCTATTAAAGGACGTTCTTCATCAAATTCATCCTGAATTTCACCAACGATTTCTTCTAATATATCTTCGATGGTCACCAAACCAGCAGTTCCACCATACTCATCGATCACGATCGCCATTTGCGTCCTGTTTTTTTGCAAAAGCTTGAGCAAGTTGCTGATAGGCATTGATTCAGGGATTGCCGTTACTTCCCGAACCATTTCTCGAATATCTGGTTTTTTTCCTTTCGCTACTGCTTTGAGTATGTCCTTGACATGAACAAAACCAATAATGTTATCTTTATCATGTTCACATACTGGGTAGCGTGTTAGTTGCTCTGACAATGCTTTATCTAGGTTTTCCGAAAAGCTATCTTGAACATCTAAACAAATCATATCTGTACGAGGAACCATAACGTCCCTAGCATCTCTTTCGGCAAAGTCAAAAATGTTGTCAACAAAGGCGAGTTCTGTTTTATTAATATATCCTTGTTTATGACTCTCTTCCATCAAAATTCGAATTTCTGCTTCCGTGTGTGCAGATTCATGTTCGCTTGCTGCCTGAATGCCAATCCCACGAAGAATCCAATTGGAAATTGCATTTAAAACCCATATAAACGGAAACATTAGCTTATAAAAAGCAATTAACGGTAACGCTATCCAGAGGATAACACTCACTGCTTTTTGTATTGCCAAAGACTTAGGTGCCAATTCGCCTAGGATGATGTGTAAAGCAGTGATGATGGAAAAGGCAATTGCAAAAGAAATCGTGTGAATAATCTGTGTTGGAAAGCCCCAATTCATCATAATAGGCTCAATCATAAGGGCAATAGCAGGTTCGCCGATCCATCCCAAGCCAAGAGATGCAAGAGTAATCCCTAACTGACAAGCCGATAAATACTCATCAAGATGATCTACTAATTTTTTTGCAAACCTAGCTCTTCCATTCCCCTCCTGTAAGAGGGTATCAATACGAGTACTTCGCACTTTAACCATGGCAAATTCAGCGGCAACAAAAAAACCATTTAATACAACCAGAAACATTACAAGAAACAAATTTAGCATGATAGACGCAGGGTCCAATAAATTCCTATCTCTCTCACTAGAGAGAATAGGTCCACCTCCTTATATTTTAACGTAGACTATATAAAAATTAACTTGCCAGTCACAGCAATTCTTTCTTGCGAGTAATAGTATTTATTATAAGGGTTCATACTACAAACTACAACCTCGCTATAGATCTCCTTTTGATGGAATTGAAGCAAATTGGCACAAAAAGCCACACTAAAGTACTTATGGGTTATTAAGACGACGTCAGGGAAGATCACGCTTACTTTTTCATGGTCTTTTATCGTTAAGTGTTTTCCTTTTAACTTATATAATTACATTGTATTTCTATTAAACAAAAGACAGGTTGAGCCTGTCTTTTGTTTATACAAACCATTTTAGCTATTAATAAACGGCCTTGGAGATAAATCAATCTAAAAAAAGAGTCTGCATCTTCTGCTGACTCTTGCTTTACAATTATATTACTGGTCGGAGCGACAGGATTTGAACCTGCGACCCTTAGACCCCCAGTCTAATGCGCTACCGAACTGCGCTACGCCCCGACTAACAGTATTTATTATATCTTTTTCTGGATAAAATGTCAACTATTAATAGCCTTTATCGAAAGGATTATCTACAGAAATGATAGTTAGCAGTCTACATAACTACAGTTGCACCTTCCGTATCAATATCTAGCACCAAGTATCTTGCTTTGATATGACTCTTAGCAAAGGCCTCTACCATTCCTGCCCCGATCTCTTCACACTCTTTCTGTGCAAAGGCAATTAAGCAAGGTCCAGCACCACTAAGTGCTACACCGAAGGCCCCTTTTTCTAAGGCGGCAACAAACACTTCCTGCATGCCAGGAATGAGATGCTGTCGGTAAGGCTGATGTATTTTATCTTCTAAGGCATAGCGCAAATGTTGAAATTCACCTTGGCATAAGGCTCCAATCACTAAAGCCGTTCGGCTAATATTAAAAACAGCATCTTTGAAAGGTACCGTTTGAGGCAGCACTTGACGAGCTGCATGAGTGGACAGGTTAAAATCAGGTATCGCTACCACCATACTAAGCTTTGCTGGCGGTATAAAGCGCAAATAATGAGCCTGCTCATCTTTCATAATACTCGTTGTAATACCACCAAACAGAGCAGGTGCTACATTATCAGGATGCCCTTCCACTAAGGTTGCCATATCTAATAATTCTTCTTTGCTCAAGACATTTCCAGTGGCCGCATTGGCTGCTACAAGTCCAGCTACAATAGCAGCAGCACTACTGCCAAGACCTCGAGATAAAGGAATTTGGTTATTCATCTTAATATGAATACCTTTATAATTTTTTCCTACTTTTTTGAATACAGATTGCATTACTTGCCAAACAATATTTCTCTCATCCCTAGGAATATTTCCTTTTCCCTCACCTATTATGTCTATTACTAGACCGCCTTGTTCAGACAAAGTCAATTCTAATTCATTATAAATTGTACAAGCAATACCTACTGCATCAAAACCAGGACCGCAATTGGCAGTTGTCCCTGGCACACGAACCTTTACCGTAACTGACATATATACTCTCCCATCGTATTATCAGGTATTCTTAACCAATATTTTCTGCTTCTACACGAATCACATTACTTACCTTATTGACCACTTCTAAACCAGCAAGGGTCTTAATGGCCAAGCGCAAGCTAGCATCTAATACTTGATTGGTAATCAGCACTAGCTCCGAAAGATTATCTACTTTACGTTTTTGAATAACGGAATGTAAACTTACTTCTTGTGCCCCAAAAGCTCCTGCAATCGTAGCTAGTACCCCTGGTTTGTCCTCAACTAAAAGTCTGACATAGTAAGGAGATTGTGTGTTTTCTACAGGGCAAAAGCTTTTATTTTCATAACAAGTACAGAGAATGCGGCTGTTTGCCTGATGCTTCATGTTACGAGCTACATCGATAATATCGGCAACGGCGGCACTAGCTGTTGGCATTTCCCCCGCACCGCGTCCATAAAACATGGTTTCCCCTACGGCATCACCTTTGATATAGATGGCATTAAAGACATCATGTACTGAGGCCAAGGGATGAGTGATGGGAATAAAGGCAGGATGAACACGCACATCAATGCCCTGTTCGTCATCTTTTGCAATTGCTAATAATTTGATGGCATACCCTAATTCTTTGGCATAGCCAATATCTTCTTTTGAAATGTTCGTAATACCTTCTACATAAACGTTATCGATAGAAACTCTGCTGCTAAAGGCAATGGATGCCAAGATGGCGATTTTACGAGCGGCATCAAGTCCTCCCACATCTGCGGCAGGATCAGCCTCGGCATATCCTTTGGCCTGGGCTTCAGCTAGTACACTGTCAAAATCCAGTCCCTCATTGGTCATTTTTGTGAGCATATAATTGGTGGTACCATTAATTATCCCCATCACTTCACTAATTTTGTTAGCAGCTAAACATTGTTTTAAAGGTCTAATAATGGGAATACCGCCAGCCACACTTGCTTCAAATAAAAAATCCACTTTATTTTCTTCAGCAACTTCCAGTATTTCCTGGCCATATTTAGCTACTACATCTTTATTCGCAGTCACAACATGTTTGCCGGCCCTCAGCGCGCGCAGAATATAATCTTTTGCAGGTTCCATACCGCCGAGTAATTCAACGATAATATCAATTTCTTTGTCATTAATAATATCTTCAAAACTTGTGGTAATTTCAGCAGTAATTTTTACATTTCTAGGTTTAGTAAGATTACGTACCATAACTTTTTTTATATTAACTGACATTCCAACTTTTTGTGAAATATCATATGCATTATTCGTTAAAATTTTAACAACACCTGTTCCGACAGTGCCCATACCAAGTAAACCAACATTAATTACCTTCTTCATTTTTCTCCTCCTTTTAGGCTTGGCCTAGCACCTCTAATCTTTTTACACCTTCAATCATTCTTACCTTATCTAACAATGCCTCTAAGTCAATTACTAGTTCAGCAGTTTCAATTGAAATCGTAGCATTTGCTACTCCTTGTAATGGAATTCCTTGATTAATCGTCAATACACTACCATGATCATAGGCAATAGTATTGAGTACTTTTGATAATACACCTTGCTTATGTTCAAGTAATAATGCCAGTGTAATAATCTTTTCTTTACTTGCTTCATAAAAAGGAAACACATAATCTTTGTATTTATAATAAGCACTCCGGCTTAATTCCATTTTCTCCACAGCTTCATTAATAGTACGTGCTTCACCACGTTTTAACATATCTTTAACCTTAATTGTTTTCTTGATTGCTTCCGGTAAGATCTCTTCCCGAACTAAGAAAAATACGGCTTTTTGACCAATCACTACTATGTCCTCCTTTAGTATTACACATATGGATGTTTATCTACTCTCAGAAGACATTATAGCACTAAAAGGCTACAAAAAACAAGTATAAATAATAAAAAATTAGCCAATCTGTATAGATCGGCTAATTTTCAGTTAAAATATTATACAGATTAATCCGCCACTGCCATCATTCACAATTTTTTGTAAAGTATCCCTAAGCTTCATTTGAGAATTTTCTGGCATACTAGAAAGTTTATTTTGAATACCTTCTCGTACTAGAGAGTTTAGTGATTTTCCAAATAAATTTGTACGCCATATTTTCTCTGGTTCTCCCTCAAATTCTCTCATCAGATATTGAATAAGTTCTTCACTTTGCTTCTCACTACCAATGATAGGTGAAATTTCAGCTTGCACATCCGTTCTAATGAGATGTAGGGATGGCGCAGAGGCCTTGAGTCTTACACCAAAGCGATTGCCATTACGAATGATCTCTGGCTCTTCTAAGACCATTTCATCAAGTTGTGGTGATACAATACCATAACCCGTTTGCCGAACTTGTTCAAGAGCACCTGAAATTTTATCATATTCTCGTTTGGCTACCGATAGATCCTGCATAAGCTTTAGTAAGTGATGCTCACCGGAAATACTAAAGCCTGTTAGTTCTTCTAGTACTTGATAGAACAAGTCATGGCGAGCTGTGATTTCAATAACAGCAATTCCATTCCCAAGATCCATATCATGCAAAATGACATCAGCTATGTAATCATAGCTAGATAGATCATCAATCGCCCGATCAATATCTCGAAGCCGCCTTACATATTGAACCACTTCTCGCACCGTTCCATCAAATTTTTCTCGCAGCCAATGTTCTGTTTCTAGCTCTTCTACCCATTTCGGTAATGAAATATTAACTTCTTTTACAGGAAATTCATATAATACTTCTTGCAGAATACCATAAATATCATCTTGATTTAATTGAGCACAATCCACAGGAATAACAGGTACATCGTATTGATTCTCCAGTTTGGCAATTAGTTCACGTGTTTCTTTAGCACTAGGGCGACAAGTATTTAATATTACTAAAAATGGTTTTTCCAGTTCCATAAGTTCCTGAATAACTCTTTCTTCTGATGGTACGTATTTCTCCCGGGGTAAATCAGTCACACTACCATCCGTTGTAATCACTAGGCCAATGGTAGAATGTTCAGCAATGACCTTTCTCGTTCCCACCTCTGCAGCCTCTTGAAAAGGTATTTCATGATCAAACCAAGGCGTAAGTACCATACGAGGTCCATTTTCCTCTTCATAACCAAGGGCTCCATCAACAGTATAACCTACACAATCAACCATTCTAACACGGACATTAATATTGTCTTTTACATTCACTTCTACAGCTTCATTTGGAATAAATTTAGGCTCCGTAGTCATAATTGTTTTACCAGCAGCGCTTTGGGGCAGTTCATCTTTGGCTCGTTCTTTCTCATAGGGATCCGCAATATTGGGCAATACCATTGTTTCCATAAATCGTTTAATAAAAGTTGATTTGCCTGTACGTACCGGACCTACAACACCAATATAAATATCACCGCCAGTACGTTCGGCAATATCCCTAAATAAGTCGAATTTTTCCATTATCCTTTCCCTCCCTACAACTGTGCTTTATGTAAAGTATTAGACTACATTCTTACACTGCAGTCATCCCTCCCTTGAAAAAAGCAATCACCAAGCAAAAGTAGTAGTATGTTAAAAAATAATTTGCAAATAGTAAATTCATCTTTATAAATATATGACATGCTAGCAATAATATTACACAATAAAGAAAAGACTTAACCGCAGTTAAGTCTTTTCTTGGAAATTTACTTTTCGCTTTTCGTTTCCTTTGCCATATTACCTAATGTTATTTTTGATTCTTCCCCTTTTAACAATCGCTCAATATTCGGTTTATGACGAACAACAACAAACAAGGCCGCCGTTATACCAAAATATAAAAACTCATGTTGTTCACCTAGTACTATCATGAGAATAGGCACTAATGTAGCCGCTATAATAGAGGCTAGTGATACATAACGCGTTATATACACAACCACTGCCCACACTAGAAAAACCAAGGCTGTAACTTTAGGAACTAATACAGCAATAACACCAAGACCAGTAGCCACTCCTCGCCCACCTGTAAACTTCAAGAAAATTGACCAATTATGTCCAGCAATAGCACCAATGCCACCTAGTAATAATGCAATGGGAGTATTTAGATAATATTGAGCTAAGGCTACTGCAAAGACACCTTTGGCTCCATCTGTAAGAAATATCCACAATGCAGGCCACAAACCAAGTGTCCGAAAGGCATTTGTTGCCCCAATATTTTTACTGCCAAATTGCCGCAAGTCAACATCATAGAGTCCCCTGCCAATCAGAAGTCCATTGGGAATCGAGCCAATCAAATACCCGAGTATAGTGATTATTAAATAATCCATTTCACCACCCTCTTCCCTCTGTATTTTTAGTTTTCTTCTTTACGTCCACGAACTACCAATTTCAAAGGAGTTCCTTCAAAACCAAAGCTTTCTCGCAGTTTATTCTCTAAGAAACGCAAATAGGAAAAATGCATGATTGCTTCGTCATTAACAAAGAAGACAAAGGTCGGCGGTTTTACGTTAGGTTGGGTAGTAAAAAATATTTTTAGTCGTGTTCCATGCTGAGATGGTGGCGGATTAATGGATACCGCATCTTCAACGACTTGGTTTAAGACACTAGTCGATACCCGCATGGTATGTTGCTCCGCTACGAATTTTATTAACTCTGTAATACGAGATACCCGTTGTTTGGTTAAAGCCGATACAAAGAGTACAGGTGCATATTGCATGAACGCAAGTTCCGTACGAATGCTTTCTGTATACCGCAGAGTTGTTTTACTATCTTTTTCCATGAGATCCCATTTGTTAACAATAATAACACAAGCTTTACCACCATCGTGAGCATATCCTGCTATCTTTTTGTCCTGCTCCGTAACACCGTCCACAGCATCAATAACCATTAAAACAACATCAGAACGGTCAACAGCACGCAATGCGCGCATAACGCTATATCTTTCAACAGGCAGTTCTATTTTCGCTTTACGCCGCATACCAGCAGTATCAATTAATACAAAAGAAGTATCATCTTTTATAAAATGAGTATCAATGGCATCACGAGTTGTGCCAGCTACATCACTGACAATAACTCGTTCTTCTCCCACCAAGAGATTGACTAGGGAAGATTTCCCTACATTAGGACGACCAATAATAGCAACTTTGATTTGCTCATTATCTTCTTCCAACATTTCTTCTTTTGGTAAGACTTTTACAATTTCATCAAGCAAATCTCCAATATTTAGAGCGTTCGTTGCCGAAATGGCAATGGGGTCACCAAGACCTAAATTGTAAAATTCATAAATTTCATTGGCTTTTTGCATATTGTCAACTTTATTAACCGCTAAAATGACCGGTTTGCGAGTATGACGCAAAATAACAGCAACAGCTTCATCAGCAGAAGTTACGCCAACCCTACCATCCACAATAAACAAAATAGCGTCAGCTTCCTCAATAGCAAGTTTAGCCTGATAACGCATGGCTGTTAAAATTTTATCCGTTGATTCCAGTTCAATACCACCAGTATCAATCATGGTAAATTCACGATCAAGCCATTCGGCATCAAGATAAACCCGATCACGAGTAACTCCTGGCATATCTTCCACAATAGATACTCTCTTTTGGCCTATATAATTAAATAAAGTAGACTTTCCAACATTTGGGCGCCCTACAATAGCTACAATTGGTTTACTCATATATATCTCCTATACACATTAAAATATTCCTAATTAATTTCCTTTAAAACTCGATTCCTTGGCGGGCTTCTATACCATCGGCATAATTATGGCGTATTTCCTGCATTTGTGTTACCAAATGAGCAATACGAATAATTTCAGGCGGAGCATATCTTCCTGTCAAAATAACCTCAGGCCTTTTTTCCAGCGTCTTATAGTCTGTTGTTAAAAATTCAACAACATCGTTACCATCAAGTAACTTCGAGGCCAGAGCGACATTTATTTCATCTAGAATAATTACATCATACTCCCCTGATAAGATAATTGATTTTGCTAACTCCCAGCCTTTTACCGCTAAATCAATATCAATTTCTTCAGGATTTTCTAGATTAACAAAGTCATTACGTCCAACTTGGATTAAGTTTAATCCTGGCAGATATTTACTCGCCTTATACTCACCATAGTCTTGGTTATCCTTCATAAACTGAATCATGCATACTTTTAAGCCATGTCCGCAGGATCGAAACGCCAAACCTATACTAGCAGTAGTTTTCCCTTTACCATTACCAGTATATACTTGAATTAAGCCAAGACCAGCCATCGGATTACCTCCACCCTTGCAGCAATTGACGCAAATCTTCCGCTCCATATGCAACGCGTACTGGCAGGGCTAACTGTTCTTCTAGCTCTGTTAGTTTCATATTATCAAGAAATATTCCTTCGCCTTTTCGCAGGGCTACCCCAGGAATAATAATTCCTGTCCTCTCCCCATCCATTTGCGATAATTTATTAATAATATCCTGACCTGTTAATAAACCGCTTACTGTTATATCATTACCAAAGAAATGATTTTCAACAGGGACTACACGTATTACTAAGTTGGGAATTTTCACAGCAGCTAATAAAGGTTCTAGAATTTTTTGTGCTGATATGCCGCATACAACATCAATATAATGAGGCTTATCATATCCATTCGTTATAATAGCTTTCTCTTCCCATTCATGAAGAAAGTTTCGAATCAAACCAATGCCATTCTCAAGTTGAGGAAAGTCATCGTACCATTCATACTCAGGTATAGGTTGATTAGCATTAAGATAAAATTCATCGGATAGATATACAAAAGATGTACCGCTTTTCTTACGGCACTTTTCTTGCCATTTTTGCACCGTTTCCACAACGCTACAAGCCCTTTCGGACGTAAAGGCTTGCAGAGAATAGCAATTTTCCCGGTAGCGGCTCAGTCCTACTGGAACAATTGCCATGGATAGAACCTCTGGATGCAGGGAATACAAATCACTAATGGTCTTTTCTAATTCCTCACCATCATTGATATCTGGGCATAACACAACCTGTGTGTGCATTTCAATACCACTGGCAAGTAAGGAATCTAATTGTTCCATAATTTTTCCCGCATTCTTATTATTCAACATTTTTTCACGTAAAATACCATTGGTTGTATGTACGGATATATATAATGGTGATAAATGCAGACGACGAATTCGATTCATATCCTCAGGAGTAATATTAGTTAGGGTCACAAAGTTTCCATATAAAAAGGACAGTCTATAATCATCATCCTTAACATATAAACTTTCTCTCATATTTGGAGCCATTTGATCGACAAAACAAAATATACATTTATTGGCACACCGCCGCACTCCATCAAAAACTGCACTTTCAAACTCAATGCCTAGATCTTCGTCATATTCTTTCTCAATGTCTAGTACTTCACGTTCACCGTTTTTCTTTTCGATTAGAAGTTCCACATTTTCATCTGCTAGAGCAAAGCTTAAATCAATAATATCTCTAATATTTTCTCCATCAACTGAAATAAGACTATCGCCTGGTTCTAATCCCAGTTCAAGGGCTATACTATCGGGTGCCACTCTTGCAATAATACCGCTATATGCCAAATTTCTCACCTCTTCTCTATATTCCCTGTTTTTTAGTTATCTCCTGCAGACATAGAAAACTTGGCTTGTGCCAAGTTCTCAAAATCGGCAGAAGCCTTCATTGCCTTACTTAGAATCGGAAAGCGTTATACTTGCTGATTACATAAATAAAGAGTGATGAAAAAGCATCACTCCAGTAAATATTACATATTTCAATGGATACTACTTATATTATGAGAAAATAATTGTTATACGTCAATACTTATCTTTATCTTTTTCATTATTTGTTTTTTTATCTTCTTTTCTATCTTTCGAGATCGGACCCAAAAAATTAGCAAATTCAGTTGTAGTAAACTGTTTAAGTTTTGCTTTAGCTTCTTTTACACTGCCTGTACTCAATAACAAAAAGGCTGCTATACCAACAATCAGTAAGCCTATAATCCAGCCCATTGACTTACTAGCGCCAGATGGTCCTGCATCTGTTGTACCAAGCCCTGTTGTACCAGCAGTATTTTCTGGAGCAGCGGCGGTTTTTCCCAGAATACTAGGTATAACATCGGCGAACAAAGCAACTCCTCTTTCTGCCGCTAACCGATCATTTGTATGAGAACCTACTTCTAACAACATGGAGCGGGGAAATAAATCTTGATTGTAATCTCCGCCTTTAGCAAAGAAAATTCCTTTGATCAAGCCTGGATGTTGTTTATCTGATGCCGCTTTTATTTGCAGGGCATAGTCTTCGATTTGTTTGCCAGTTGCCCCATATTTACCGACGACCAATTGTAATTTGGTAATATCTTGACCGTTAACGTTACCTTTATATACCTCTGGTGGAGTGGCATCACGATGAATATCAAAAATTGCATCTGGCTGTTGTTTTATGAGATCAATAGCCGTGCGACGCGATCGTTCATAGGCCATATTGTCATGAGGATCATGCTTTGCCTCGGACTGTATTACTTCCATCCCCTTAGCTTTTAGGGCACTACTAAAGGATTGCCCTACTTTATAAATTCCCCCATCTCCGAGAATACTTTCTTTACCATCTGTGGGAACATAAGATTCATCAGAATGAGTGTGATAAATTGCCACTTTGCCACTACCTTGTGCATAAGTAATTTTGGGTTTTAAAATTCCTTGTACTATTGTCTGATTCGGTTGGTCATATTGACTAAGATCTACTTCGCCAATTCGTTTTACGTGAGCAATCTCTCCTTCAATGCTGATAACTTCAAAACGTTGGTTTTTTTCTGTCAGACACTGATCCCCTACCCGAGCTTGCCAACCAGTAATATATACTGTAACGCCGTTCTCATCAACAAAAGAAAAATACCCCTTAGCGTTGGCATCCTGGGCCTGAGCAAGTACAAATTGATTACACAAAAACAATACTATAAGTACTGTTTTCCATACTCTATTCATTTTTATCACCTCTTTTTGCCGAATCGCAAGGTGCAGAATTTTCTTGTTTGTTCTTTTCATTATTCTTGGAATTAGTATGGGATAGTTCTTTACTGAATTCATACAAACCTTCAGGCCGATGGCTGCCCAGAATCGGTCCACCTTGTAATTTTTCCCGGGTTTCTCCCACTAATTCAGCCACCATAACACCCACGATACCAGCAATAATAACTACATCAAAAGCACCAGCGCCCCCAATATCCGTTGAGCCTGGAATACCCAGCCTTATAATCGTAACCATATGGATAATGTCACTAAGAACAATGCCTAACACTCCGCCAATAAAGGCATTTCGACGAGAGCGGCCAGCTAAATAGGCAATGAGACCTGCTGAAACACCATACATCAGTTTAGGATCTAAAAACATATTTTCTGGCTCATAAGGTAAGTAACGTGATCCTAAGGATACGGAAGCAGCTACTAACAAGGAGGCGAGTACTGCGCGTATTTTTTCACCTGTCTCGTCAGCTTTCAAGATCAACCATATAGCTAGCATCGCAGGCAATAAGGCCCCACCAACATTGATGCTAAGCTGTACTGGACTTACCATAATAGGAATATCAATAAAACTTCCCACAATAACTGCACCAATAAAAAACAAGGCTTGTTTATCCGTTAAGCGCATTCTATCCAGTATCCGATGGGCGATACCAAAGTAAACTAGGACTCCAACTACCAATAGCATCATCATTCCTATTGGCATATTCATATTAACCACCTCAATTATATTTTATAACTTATCTTTCCCCTTTATTTTAAAATTAATACAAAAACAGCATGACCTTAGCCATGCTGTTTATTAATTCCATATCGAGTAATATCTATCCCTCGCGCCGTCAGCCATTCCCTAGTATATCCTGTGATAACTACCGGAACTTTGGATAAATTACGAATATTGCCTGCACCTAATAACATCATATAACATTTTATTTCATGTATAAACTGCTTGAACCAAGCAATAGCATACTCCATATCCTTATCATAGAGCATTTTGACGATGGGTGTGGCCATACCCGCAGCAACACCGCCTAAGGCTAGGGCTTTTATTACATCAAGAGGAGTGCGTATACCTCCTGACACCATCATATCCAGCTGGTTAGGTAGGATTGACTGTACTTCAATAGCACTAATTGCAGTAGGAATTCCCCAAGATAAAAGCTCTTGTTTTACATCTAATTGACTGCGGGCAGCTTCAATGGCCATAAAATTAGTACCACCCTTACCGCCAACATCAATTACCTGAATACCGATGTTTGCTAATTGCTTCGCTTGTTCATGTGCAATACCGCAGCCTACTTCCTTTACAATGACAGGCACGTTTACCCTTTCGACAATACTGGCAATATTATTCAAATAACCAGCAAACCCTCTATCTCCCTCTGACATAATCAACTCTTGCGCCACATTTAAATGAATTTGAATGGCTTGGGCATCAATCATTTCAACGGCAAGCTGCGCCTGCCTTGGAGTGGCATGGGCTCCTAAATTAGCAAAGATAACACCCTTAGGATTTTTTTCGCGGACAATTTTATAAGATTGTTCTACTTCAGAGTTTTCTAGTGCAGCATACTGGGAACCAACAGCCATTGGCATATTCGTTCGACAAGCAAACTCTGCAATCTGTCCATTTACAGCAGCTACATCCTTAGCTCCTCCAGTAATGGCATTAATAATGAGAGGGATCTCAATCCCTATGCCGGCAATAGCAGTTGAAACATCAATTTCATCCCAATGTAAGTTTGGCAAACAATTATGAATCAAGCTAATATCGGCAAAGCCACTCATTCCTGGACCATCTTTGAGAGCTAAAGAATATTTTAAATGATCTAATTTTCTTGATTGGCGCACCCTTTCATCTCCCTAACCTATCGCTTAAACAAATGAGCAAATTTATCTCCAAGTGTCAGCCCAGTATTTTCTTGACTGCCTAAATAATCAGAGTACTCTGCTCGTTGTGCATCTTCTTGCGCTTTGTTAATACTAAGAGCAATCCGTTTATTTTCTTTGTTAATCTCTATTATTTTTACAGTAACCTGTTGTCCAATGGTTAGTACATCTTCTACTTTTTGGACTCTTTCATCCGCTATTTCCGATACATGGATCAACCCTTCCACTCCTGGCAGTATTTCTGCAAAGGCCCCAAAGCTAGCAATTTTAGTAATTTTTGCTGTCACAATGCGACTGACTGCAAATTGCTCCACCAAATCCAGCCAAGGATCACGTCCGACTTGTTTTAAGCTTAAGGATAATTTTTTATGAACAGCATCTACTTTTAGAACACTTACTTGCACTTCATCACCAATGCTGACAACTTCATGAGGAGTTTTGACCCTATGCCAAGATAAATCTGAAATATGTACCAAGCCATCCAGTCCCCCGATATCAATAAAAGCACCAAAGTCAACAATGCGGCGAACCCTACCGGTTAACACCTGGCCTTCTGCTAGAGTTGCAAAGCGTTCTTCTTCCAGGTGGCGACGTTCCTTTTCCAAAAGAACCTTCCGCGATAACACTACCCTATTTTTCAATCGATCAATTTCGATTGGCACGCAAACTAAGGTTTGATTGACAAAAGGTGATAAATCTTCAACAAAGTGAAGTTCTACCATAGAAGCTGGAATAAACCCGCTAATGCCAAGAACAGCTACCTTTAAGCCGCCTTTCACTGCCGCTATAACCTTAACTTCCATGGCCTGCTCCGCCTGCATTGCTACCTCTAGTTTATCCCATGCTATTATTTGATCGGCTTTCACTTTAGAAAGTTTTATGATGCCATCATGGCTATCAGCGCTCAGTACATATACATCAATTATTTCCCCATCTTTTACTACGTCAGCTGCCGTTTCCGGCACTGGGTATGCTAATTCCTCTAAGGAAATAACGCCTTCACCTTTGTAACCAATGTCAACAAATACCTCTCCTTGTCGAATGCCTACAATTTTGCCTTGTACAATACTATTTTGTTCTATTTTTTTGAAGCCTTTCTCCAATACTTGATCAAATTCTTGCACCTTTTCATAAACCTCCTTAATAATCCAATCAGGAGTCGATGCACCAGCGGTAATGCCCACCTGCTGCACTCCCTGAAAATATTGTAAATTTAATTCTTCTGCTGTTTCGATATGATAAACAAGAGTGCCAGCCTCACTGCATAGCTGAGCTAGCCGTGTGCTATTGGCACTATTTTTGCCGCCAACGACAATCATAATCTCGACCTGACTGGCTAGTTTTAAGGCTGCTTGCTGCCTTAGATCTGTGGCGGTGCAAATGGTGCGGTTTACTTTTATTTCATCACATTTTCCTTCTAATACAGTTATAATTTTTTGAAAAACGTCATTAACAAAAGTAGTTTGGGCAACTATACCTAAACGGGGCAGATAAGGCAATTTCATTGCTTCTTCTACCGTTTCCACTACCATCGCTGTACTCTCTGACCACTCTACAATACTTTTTACCTCGGGGTGATGTTTTTCCCCAATAACGATTACCGTATATCCCTCTTCCAATAAACCTTGTGCTGCTTGCTGGGCTTTTTTCACATGAGGGCAAGTAGCATCAATGATTTGCAGTTTTTTTCCTTGTGCTTCTTCATATACCTTAGGCCCTACGCCATGGGAACGAATAATGACAGTACTATTATCTCTAATTTCTCCCATATCATTAGCCATTTTAATGCCTTCATCAGAAAGGCGTTTCACCATCTGGGGATTATGAATAATCGGCCCTAGGGTATGTATCTCGCCTGGCTTACCAATACAGTCTTCTGCCATCCCTACTGCACGTTTTACACCATAACAAAAACCACTATGTTCCGCTGCAATTATTTTCATCTTTACCTCTCTTTTAACAAACAAGAAATTTCTCTCATGACAATATTACCAAGATTATCCATTGCTGCTTTGTCTTTTTCTTCCGGATGAATCATAATCGGTTTACCAAACTTTATAATGAATTGGGGTAAAAAACAGCCGCCTTTACCTACTTTATTGGTACCAATTATGGCCGCGGGAACAATAGGCACGCCCGCTTTTAGAGCAATCATAGCAATTCCTGGTTCAGGCTTTCCAAGTTCTCCATTTTTACTGCGTGTCCCTTCGGGAAAAAGTCCAAGAATTTCGCCGTTTTTTAATAAATTAATGGCATGTCGAATGGCATTACGATCGGCAGCCCCTCTTTTAACTGGAAAGGCTTTCATCGTGGTAATAACCCATTTTATAATTGAATTAGAAAATAATTCCTCTTTTGCCATGAAATTAATAGGTCTATTTAAACCAGCACCAACAACGGGAGGATCCCATAAACTAATATGATTTGAAGCAATAATTACGCCGCCATTCTTTGGAATATTATGTTCTCCAATCACTTTATAGCGAAATATTATTTTAAAGAAATAAAATAATATTAATTTTATAAAATTATACAATTCCTTCTCTCTCCTTACACATTGTCAAAATTTCCACTACAGCTTCTTCAATGGAAAGAAAGGTCGTATCCAGCAAAATGGCATCTGGCGCTTGTATGAGTGGTGAAATTTCACGTTCACTATCCATCTTATCCCGATTTGCAATCTCAGCTGTAAGTTCTTCTAAGTGAATGGTAAATCCTTTTTCGGTTAATTCTTTATAACGCCGCCCTGCTCGTTCTTCAATGGATGCGGTTAAAAATATTTTAAGGTCGGCATTTGGCAAAACATGAGTTCCAATATCACGTCCATCCATGACCACCCCACCTTGCTCTGCCATCTTTCGTTGTAAATTGACCATAGCTTCCCGGACTGAGGCAAACTGAGCCACCTCTGGTACCAATCGAGAAACTTCAGGATCGCGTATCTCTCCTGTCACATTACAGCCATCCACAAATACTGTAGTTTTGCCATCTACATAGGTTAAAGTAATTGTAATCTGCTGTGCGATCTGAATAATAGCCTCTGTATCATCTGCCCCGAGATTTTCTTGCAGGACTTTCCAGGCTACAGCCCGGTACATCGCCCCCGTATCAATATAAATATAGTTAAGACGCCGGGCCACAATTTGTGCTACGGTACTTTTTCCCGCCCCCGCTGGTCCATCAATTGCAATACTCATTTTTTTCATAAATTCCTCCATTATCAAAAATATGTATCTTGTTATATTCACCACTGGGTGCTATTATCCTTTTCCGATTTCTTCTGGTTTCAAACCCTTTTATTCATTTTTAAACTTTATCTTGCCCACTGTAAGGAGTGCTTTTGCGCCTTCTACTATTAGACCATCCTCCGGTGATTGTAACCCTTTATCCGGTACCTTAATAATAAACTGTACTGGTTGGGCAAGGGACTTTGTATCAATTTCCACATAATCCCCTTCATATACCTTAAGCTTACAATCACCTTGGCTAAAGTCAGCTACTTGTTTTCCATTAACAAGTACATAAACGGCTGCATGCTTAGGAAAGGTAATCATTTTAATTACAATCACCTTACTGCTGCGCAATACATTTTCATAGCTTTTTGTTACTGTTTTTTCATCTATTATTTGCCGTGGTGCATCTGCATATAAAGGAAGATCGGCTGTAAGATCCTGGCCTTCCATTTTATCAACTTTTGATAAGTAAGAGCGGGTCCCCTCTTTTAATAACAATATTTGTGATAACAGTAACGCTGTTATCACAAAAATGATTAGCCTTATTAACACATCTTCAATAAGTGCCATCCATTTTTCCGTGGATTTCCCCATTGTGATGCCTCCATTTTTTTTACTGTTATTATGCGTCACTTCTTTACTTGGTTATACGATGTTAGTTTTATATTTCTGCTGCACTTCGGCCAGCTACATAGCCTGTAGAAAAGGCTGCCTGCAAGTTATATCCTCCTGTGTAGCCGTCAATATCAATGACTTCACCAGCAAAGTATAAACCTTCAATCTGCTTTGATTCCATGGTTTTAGGGCTAATTTCTTTGACATGAATACCCCCTGCGGTGACAATAGCTTCACTAACAGGCCTTGTACCTGTAATAGTAAACGTTAAATTCCTAATCTGCTGCAACAAACGTCCTCGTTCACTTTTGGTAATTTGATGTACAAATTTATCCGGATCAAGATGGGCAAGATCAATAATTACATTAATTAATTTAGCTGGTAATAATTCACCAAGGGAGTTTTTTATTTGTTTACGGGCAAATTTTTCAAAATCTCGCTGCAAGCGTTTATCAAGAACTTCTTCTGTTAGAGCGGGCTTTAAGTTAATGGCTAACAGCACTTCTTCTTCAGGCTTAGTTCCCAAAAGTTCAGCAACTTTTTTACTTAATGATAAAATGATAGGTCCAGATAAGCCGTAGTGAGTAAATAACATTTCGCCAAAATCATCAGCCATTTTTTTACCTTCAAAAATCACACTAGCTTCCACATTTTTCAAAGACAAGCCCTGTAATTCGCCAATCCAATCTTCCCCTACCTCGAGGGGTACTAAAGATGGTTTCAAGGGTACTATTGTATGTCCGACCATTTCCCCCATTCGATATCCATCGCCAGTTGATCCTGTAGCGGGATAGGAGGCACCGCCAGTTGCTAAGATTACAGCATCTGCACTATATTCTATATTATTACCAGCAAGTACCCCTGTAACACGGTCATTGTGCATTAATATTCTTTTAACGGCTTGTCCTGTGACCACTTCGACTTCAAGCTCTTTAAAAGCTTTTCGAAAGGCTTCTACCACATCTTTTGCATCATCACTGACAGGAAAACCCCGCCCGCCTCGTTCCACCTTTGTCATAACGCCATAGTTATGCAAAAAGTCAATCATATCTTGATTACTAAAACTATGTAAAGCACTATAAATAAAGGAACCATTCCCTGGCATATTTTTAATAATAGTTTGTTTATCAGCAATATTGGTAATATTACAACGTCCTTTACCCGTTATAGCTAATTTTCTGCCTAAGACGGACATTTTCTCAATAAGAGTTACCTTTGCGCCATGTTGGCTAGCACTAACCGCGGCCATCATACCTGCGGCCCCGCCACCAATTACAACTACTTTTTTCATATTATCACCTTTTCATATTAAAGTTTAATTCATCGAACGCATAAGAAAGAGCCCTTATTTTATTGCCAATAAGGGCTCACACTCTTATTTATCTTTTAGCCTGTGCAGTTCTTCCACTTCACTTGCCAACAAATGGCGATAACTTCCTCTTTTTACGCCATCTAGGGTTAAAAATGCAAATTTAATACGTTTAAGTTGTTTTACATCCGAACCAATGGCCTCAAACATCCGACGAATTTGCCGATTTTTCCCTTCATGAATGGTAATTCTGATACTGGTAAGATCTCTTTCTCGATCATATTCTAACACATCAATAATCGCTGGTGCTGTCATACCATCCTCCAGCTCAATACCAACCCGAAGTAAATCAATTTTCTCCTGCGCTGGTTCACCGCCAACTTTCGCTATGTAGGTTTTGTTGATTTTTTTACTAGGATGAATTAAAGAGTGGGTTAAGGCTCCATCATTGGTTAGAAGCAGTAATCCTTCAGTACCATAGTCTAGCCGCCCTACTGGATAAATTCTTTCGGGAATATCTGTAATAAAGGAAGCAACGGTTTTGCGATCTTGCGGATCGGTCAGGGTAGTTAGGACCCCCTTAGGTTTATAAAATAAAATATAGACAAGTTTTTCTCCTTGAATACGCTTACCATCAACCATAATTTTGTCATTGCCCGGCATAACTTTTGTCCCTAATTCTGTAACTACCTTGCCATTTACCGTGACTCGACCTTGTTGAATGATCTTTTCTGATTCTCTCCGAGAAGCAATTCCAGCTTGACTCATAATTTTCTGCAGACGTTCTAACATAGTAAACTCCTTTAAAACTATAATTAATCCTCAATAATACTTGAGAAATCAGTTTGTTGTTTGCACATTCGAATCATTTTATGATCCCGTGTTTTCTTTAGACAGCTTCCACAAATGCCTTCACCGCAACACATCCGAGCATTATTTGTAGCTGCCATTGGAATATTGACTCTTGCACCCTGCATGGCGGCAATAACACCATAATGCTGTTCATCAGGCCCTGCACTTACAATCAAATCAGGTGTAAGAGCAAGCCATTCTCTTAGCATCGTCATACCAAACTGTCGCAAGGAAGATACTTGATGCACTGTTACACCTAGCTCTTCTAAGGGTTTAGCGATAAAAATTTGCCCAACTTTGCCAGGCGCTAATAAAGCTGTGACCTTATTGCCGCTACGCATCAGTTTAGAAACAAGGGGAAATCCAGGCGCTTGCCCGATACCACCAGCTACTAATATTATATTACCATCCGTAATATTGTCAATCCAAGGTGCACCTAAAACTCCATTATAATAGGGTCCCCGTATTAATAGTTTATTATTATTTCCTTCTACTATGCGTTTTGATTTGGGACCAATTGTTTCAATGGCTACTTGGATAGTATTTCCTTGTATGCTCATAATATTAACAGGAAAATAAAAATAATGTGGGTCACTAGGCTGGCGTAAAAAAACAAAAGATCCTATTCTTGTTAATTCTGCTGCCAATTGGGGACTTACATTCCATTCGAGGATAAGGGTATTTTCACCAAACCTTTCTTTTATAATAAATTCAACTTCTTCCTCTGTTCTTAGCGTTTGGGATTCATCACCATCTTGCTTTTTATATTGCCAATGCTGTTCATACAATATACATCTTCCTGACCAATTGCAATCACAAATTACCTCTCCCTTGAGATGACTGCAAAATATACAGTTATTTGCAGCTGCAAGTAGGCAGGGACAATATTTTGAATTCATATCAATACATTGTGAGATATTATTATTATTCACATTGATTCCTCCTTATACCAGACATACATTGTAAATATCACTTAGTCCTGCATTTTTAACACGATGTTTTATTTCAGCAGGATTGGTTGAATAGAGTGACATCGCTTTCATATGTTCAAAGTATAGAGCCCCTGACAAGGTATAACGCATGCGCAGTCCTGCCTCTGATTGCATCTGTTCATGTACAAAAGCAATAAAGTCACCAGTAGCCAAGGTTCTAGGCAACTCTAAGTATTTCATGTCTAAGCAATAACGTACTGCATTATTTCCGGCGAGCAAGCCTGTAAGAATAGCTTCCGTATGTCCAACAAGAATGGCTGATTTTTCTCCACAACAAAAGAGATTTTCCATGGTATCAACTTTCAAGGCATTATCACAAGGAGCCATTCCTAAATATCTCATGGAATTACCAATGCCACCAGCATAGGGATCTTCATAACGTGCCTGCTCAAGGCCTGGAATGGTGCGCAAATCTTCTAAAGGAAAATAAGAGGTCATCAGCTTTGCATGGCCAGTATCTAGCAGTACCAAATTCGCTGCGTAGTCAGCTATAGCGTATTGCGTACAGGCCTTTTTACCTAAAGAACCTGTTTTTTGTAATCTTTCTGGCACTGGCAATATGACTACACCATCTTTTTCTAGTTTTATTTTTAATTCTTTTGACAGTGAATCCTTACTAATTTTGCAAGAACCGCTCATCGCACCAAAGGAACCATCGGCTTTTAGCCCCATGATTTCTTTCACTTGTGCTTTCCCTGTCAGGCTGACCCTCGGCCCAAAGGAAGGACAGCGCATTATACACATAGCGCAGCCATTACCATAGGTAAGGCAGTTACCCATGGGGCCGGCCGTGCCAGTAGCATCAACAAAAACATCGCCTCGTATTTCATCTCCACCATCTACAAAGACCCCTTGAATTTTCTTACCATATTTTTGCACATGAACAACTCGCTGTTTTTTTTCTACCTGAATGCCATAACCTTCTAATAGTTTTTTTATAATAGGCTCCATTGTCACAACATCATAGAGGGAAGCATGATTGTGTCCAGGGAAATTAATATTTTTATGCCGTCTATTACTATCCATGGCGACAAAAAGATCGCCTCCGCCCATAGCAATGGCCTCTTCCGCTCCAGTATACCGGCCATTATTGCGAAAGATCCCCCCCACTAGGCCAGTGCCTAGCAGTAAGTCGGTACGTTCTAACAAAAGCACTTGAGCGCCAGCTTTGGCGGCCGCTAACGCCGCAGCACATCCTGCCCAGCCCCCACCAACCACTACTACTTTTATCATAAACATCCCTCCATTTGATTCTATTAGTACAATACAGTGTATTCCCCGCTACAATAAATGTCACTCCATGGATAATAAAAAAGAACAGCTAATTAGCTGCCCTAAAAATCAGTTATTTAAAGAGTTGGTTACATATATAAATAGAACCTAAAAAGCCAATGATATCACCTAGTAAACCTACCCCAAGGGAATAGCGAAATTTACTAATACCTACCGCACCGAAATATACAGTCAAGATATAAAAAGTAGTATCCGTACTGCCTAAAACAGTAGAGGCAATCAGCCCAAGCATAGAATCGGGGCCATGAGTATTTAAGAGTTCTGTTGTCAATCCTAAAGCACCTGTCCCTGATAAAGGACGCATAATAGCCAAAGGCACTAATTCTGGTGAAACTCCTAGCAATGTTAGTATGGGAGATAGCTGCTCTACACATATATCTAATGCCCCCGAAGCTCTAAAAACATTAATAGCCACCATCATGGCGACTAAATATGGCATAATACGAATTGCGGTATAAAACCCTTCCTTCCCTCCATCCACAAAAGCTTCGTATACTTTTACTTTTCTCAAGTAACCAATTACAGGAATTATAAACAATACCATGGGAATTGACCATAAAGATAGGAGTTCGCAAAGTTCAGTAAAGTCCATTATTACCTCCTTATACGAACATCATGAAGGAATCTACAAATTCGATCTGCAAGAATGACGCTTACGGTCGCCATGATACTTACCATTAAGGTTGCACCAACAATGGCGGTGGGGTTTATGGAACCGGCAGCAGAACGAATGGCAATCATCGTCCCTGGAATTAATGTAAAGCCCGCCGTACATAAGGCGAGTAAAGTACACATTGCATCTGATGCTGTATCTTTTTTAGGATTTAATTGTTGTAAGGCTTGCATAGCCTTAATACCAAGGGGCGTGACTGCGTTTCCGAGTCCTAACATATTGGCACTGAGCGTCATTATAATGGCCCCCATGGCAGGATGGTTTTTCGGTACACTTGGAAAAATTAAACCAATGAAAGGGCTTAGGAAATAGGAGATGAATTTTACAATGCCTGCTAATTCTGCAATTTTCATGATGCCAAGCCATAAACACATAACACCAATTAGCTTAAAAGATAGGGCTACTGCCCCTTCTGCTGCACTAATTGCACTTTGGGTTACTATTTCGATCCGACCATGTAAACCAGCGTATCCAATGCCTGTTACCAGCAATAACAGCCAAATTAAATTTATCATATCATCCCCCCTTATGAGATTATGATCGTTCCTTTTCTGCTAGAACAAGATTTATGAATTCCTGGTGAAAGGCAATAAGTAGCAATAGTAAAAAAAATGGGTAGTGCAGGATTATTATCCTACGCTACCCATTTTTTTACTATTTCATCAAAGAAATTCCTGATTGATTCAAAAAATATGTCAAAAAACGATTTCCTTCTAACGTCTTCATCTGCGATTAAATCAACGGTTGTAAATTCTTTATTTTTATAGAGTACTCGAACTACGCCTACTTTTTGCCCTTTTACGATAGGTGCTTCTATCTTACTCGGTGTATCAATTACCGTTGTATACTCCCCACTATCCTCTCCTGATACAGCTATGGTAACAGGTGCATTAGCTACTAATTTTACTTGACTGGAATAACCATTTGCTACCCGAATTGTTTTTAGTATGTCATGTTGCTCAATTAATTTTAATGGTAATACTTGCGTAAAACCGTAATCTAAAAGTGCAATAGAATCATCCCACATTGTATCACTATCTAAAACTACAGCAACTAGCTGCATATCACTACGCTTTGCACCCGACACTAGACAACGACCTGCAGCATCTGTATAGCCCGTTTTAACGCCATTGCCGCCTTCATACAACCACAACATTCTATTTTCATTAAATAATTCTCGGTTGTATTCTTTACCTGCCCAAGGAATGATTTTGTGTTTCGTACTAATAATTTCGGTAAACAATGGATTTTTATAACCATAGGCGGCAATACGCGCCAAATCATGAGCCGTCGTATAATGATTCGGATCAGGCAGTCCGCTGGAATTGGTAAAATGAGTATCATCAGCACCAATGCTATGAGCTTTTTCTGTCATCCGCTGAGAAAATTTTTCTACAGAACCAGAAATATGCTCCGCAAGAGCTACGGTTGCATCATTTCCTGAAATGAGCATGATACCATATAATAAATCAATCATTTTAATATTTTCACCTGGTGTTAAGGCCAAAGATGAGCCTTCGGTACTCGCAGCATTGCTGCTCACTGTTATAATATCATCTAGATTACCATCTTCTAAGGCAACAATTAAACTCATCATTTTAGTTGTACTCGCAGGATAACGCAGTTCTTCCGCATTTTTACTATACAATACTTTCCCTGTTGCAGCCTCAATAACAATGGCTGATTTGGCTTTACTATTCGGCGGATTTGGTGTTGCAAATGCTATATTTGTAATCATAAATGATACAGATAGGAAACATGTTGTAACTAATATAGAAACCTTTTTATAAGTCATGGTAAATATCCCTTTCTTGGTGTCTATTCCAAGGCAACTCTTATATTATAGCTATATTTTAATCAATCGTCAAAAAAAAATGAATTTTTACTCTTTAAATGGGAAACAATACTATATATCCCTAATATAGGGTGCCCTAAGGAGGTGAAGATATGGAGTCATTAGATGTTAAATCAGCTTTACGTGATACCTTAACCCACAAACAAGAACTTGTCCGCGACTATCAAACTTTTGCTAAACATATTAATAATGACGAGGTGGCTAAAATGTTTAACCATTTCGCCGAAGCCGAAGGATTACACGCTGCTCAAATCAAAGAAAAGTTAGAACAATTGAGTTAGCCTTGCATTAAAGTGTATGTAAAAAAGACCGCACTTATGTGCGGCTTTTTCATATATATATGAGTATTATCTACGCCTCCTGAGTTTCTGCCGTTTCTGCCAATTCTTCTAACTCATCGGTCTTCTTACCATCTAGTAGTTCCTCGATGGTTTGCAAGAACTTGGGCACCAAATCAATAATTCTATCATAGATTAAATTACCTTCTACTGGCATAAAACGTACACCACTAATAGGTGAGCACACCAAAAATCCAACCGGTTTTACGCTAACACCTGCACCGCTACCTCCACCAAAAGAATGATGAGTCTGAGGTTCATGAGTTACCTTGGGCTCAGCATCAGTTCCACCAGCTGCAAAACCAAAGGAAACTCGAGAAATTGGTATAATCACAGTACCATCTGGCGTTTCTACAGCGTCACCAATAATGGTATTCACATCCACCATATCTTTAATACTTTCCATCGCCGTTTTCATCAGCCCTTGAATTGGATGTTCCGACATAATTCATATCCCCCTAGCGTTTAATGGTATATAGACTTCTCATCGCATTTATAACATTACCAATTCGTATACTGAATATACATTGCAAATCGACCATAAGATAATCCTGCCCATATCTGGTATGGATATGTATTTGGGGCTTCTCATTAAAATGGACTTGTTTTTTTAATCTAGTGAGAATGAATCCTTTAGTTGTCCATAATACCCCTGTACCAATGCCTGCAAGCGCTGCATTTTCTGTTCCAAAAACCGTTTTCCACTCCATTTTTTCACAAATAAAGGATTTTATTATTTTTTCTGTAATCTGTCGGTACAGCTGTGCGTAAAAGCGAAATAGATATAGTAAACGCCGCAGTTTAGAAGGATTTTTCAAAAAAAATCGCAAAGAGTTTTTTAAGAACCTTTTCTCACGGTTAATTTTTGTTTTCTCTTGTCCATGCCCTGCTTTAATTTTGGACACTAACCAGATGGAAGCCCCATTACCAGTAAGCTTAATCATGGGTATTTCCATACTATAGAATAGCAACTTCCTAAAGGCGTAAACCTGTACTGCAACATAATCTTCACTGCCATTTCGTTGGTATTTAAAAAATATATAGATCTTACTATATAAAATGCTACATAAGATCATACTCGTTGCTAATAGAACACTTAGCCCAAAATTCATAGTAAGACTCCTTTTTAAATCTCCTAAAAAGAAATTCTAATGATATGTCTTGTATTATTCTTATCGTTATTTCCCTTATATATACAAAGAAACAGCCCTTAGGGCTGTTTCTAGGATAATAATTCACTTAGAGGCGGAAGGTCTTGCAAATCATTTAAACCAAAGGACTTTAAAAATTCTTCTGTTGTCCCATAGATAATAGGTCTGCCAATCGTTTCTTTTCGTCCAGTTTCTTTTATCATTTGTCGTTCTAATAACTTTGTAAGTACCTTATCAACCTTTACACCGCGGATGCTTTCAATTTCTTGTTTGGTAATTGGCTGTTTAAAAGCAATAATTGATAAGGTTTCCATGGCAGCTAAGGAGAGCTTATTATCTTGCACTTGTGCCAATTTTTTTACTGCGTCAGATAATTCCGGTTTTGTACACAATTGATACCCATTGGCAACCTTGGCAATGGTTAATCCTCGATCATTCGCAGACATTTCCATGATAAGCTGTCCAATCAAGAGTTCAACATGCTGGTCAGCAATTTCAAGAATTTGTGCTATTTTCTTAGTAGAAAGAGGGTTTCCACTAGCAAAAAGCAAAGCCTCAACATGTTTTTTTAATTTAGTATAAAACATTTAAGTACCTCACTCTTTCAATACTATAGATATTGGTCCAAAACTTTCTTGTTGATGAATTGTCACTCGTTGTAATTTTATTAACTCTAACAGTGCCAAAAAAGTAGCTATGATTTCTGATCGCGTACACTTTCGAAAAATAGCCTGATTAAATTCTATTCTCCCTTTATTTTTATAGAGCATATGAATAATATCATAGATTTTATCATGTACGCTAAACTCTTCCCGAGCAACTACTTCGTATTCATCAATACTACTTTCCCATACGGCAGCAAAAGCTGCTACCAAATCATCAATCTTGAGTCCAACAGGCAATGGAAGATAAGCATCAAAATCCTGAGGTAACCGAGTAAAAAACTGTTCTCGCTTACGCATCATATCTTCCATAATAGTGGACACTTCTTTAAACTTTCGATATTCCAACAGTTTATCCACTAATTCTTGTCGGGGATCTATTTCATCATCTGTATTTTCAATATTTTTAGGAAGCTTAGGTAATAACATTCGGGATTTGATTTGCAGCAACGTTGCTGCCATTACTAGAAATTCGCTGGCAATATCAATATTATATTCTTCCAGTGCTTGCAAATAATTCAAATACTGCTCTGTCACGATTGCAATGGGAATATCATAAATGTCTAACTGATTTTTTTCTAGCAAATGCATTAAGAGATCCATGGGACCTTCAAAAACTTCCAGCTTTATTTTATAATCTGACATATACTAAGCAAGATGCATAACCTGACGAACTTCTTCCATGGTACTAGCAGCAACTTTCCTTGCCCGTTCTGCCCCATATGCTAATATTTCTTTTACTCTCCCTGGATTTGCTTCAAATCCTTGGCGACGCACATGCATATCTGCTAAGTTATTGACCATTTTCTCAGCTAGGCACTTTTTACAATCCACACAACCAATATTTGCCGATCTACAAGATTGGGCAATCTCAGTTGATTGTTCTGTATTAAATATTTTATGGAATGTATAAACCGTACATACATCAGGATTGCCAGCATCCGTCCTCTTCACGCGTTGCGGATCTGTGATCATAAGACGTACTCGGCCTCTAAGTTCATCAGGGCTAGCAGCAAAAGGAATCTCATTGCCATAGGATTTACTCATTTTTCTACCATCAATCCCTGGTAAAATGGAAGACTTACTTAAGCAAGGCTTTGGCTCAGGGAAAACAGGTTGATACAGATTGTTAAAGCGTCGTAATATTTCGCGAGAAAGCTCTAAGTGTGGTATCTGATCTTCTCCTACAGGAATAGTATCGGCTTTATATAATATAATATCAGCTGTCATTAATACGGGATAGCCTAAAAAGCCATAGGTATTAATATCTTTACCTTGCACTCCTAATTGCTGTAGTTTATCTTTATAAGTTGGTACTCTCTCTAACCAAGATAGAGGTGTAATCATGGATAATAATAAATGTAGTTCTGCATGTTCTTTTACATGAGATTGCACAAAAATAACATTTTTTTCTGGATCTAAACCAGCACTTAACCAATCAATTGCCATATCGTGAATACGCTCTGGTATTTTTCTGGTATCTTCATAGGAAGAAGTAAGGGCATGCCAATCTACGATACTAAAAAAACATTCATACTCATCTTGTAATTTAACCCAATTTTCCAATGCCCCCATATAGTTTCCTAAATGAAATCTTCCTGAGGGCTGCATGCCACTTAAAATACGACCTTTATTCATTTTATCCTGCTCCTTTTAAAGAAATATCCCTGCGATTTGATTGATCATAAAACTTAGTCCATTATAAAATGGTGCAATTATAACATTAATTATATCAAAATATACTAATGCCAATAAAATAAATGGTGCATAAGGCTCAATTCTTTCAAGCACTTCTGCTTGATGACCTGGCAGTAGATTGATTAACACCTTTGAGCCATCAAGGGGTGGCAACGGAATCAAATTAAAGATTGCAAATATAATATTATAGCTATATGTATAATCTAGCACTGTAGCCACTCCACTACTCAGAAGCTGCAACTTAGCTAAAATGCCATAAGTAATTACAGCCAAAAACGCCATTAGTATATTTGAACCTGGACCTGCTAAGGAAACTAAAATTGTACCATTACGCCAATTCTTAAAATTATTAGGATTGATTTGTACTGGTTTGGCCCAACCAAATTTAAATAGCCATAACATAATCAGTCCAAAAGGGTCAAGATGAGCAATGGGGTTTAATGTCAGTCTTCCCATAACCCGCGGGGTATCATCTCCAAGCCATACGGCTACTCTTGCATGAGCATATTCATGAATCGTTAATGCAATTAACAATGCAGGAATTCGAAAGATCATATTTTCATCAAAACCAAACAAACGTCTTCCTCCTTAACGTAATTCTACTTTTAATAAAAGCAAATAACAAATTAATTATACTAGAAAATAGAGAGTAAAGCAAAATAATAAGAAAATACAGTCATTAGGGATAAATAACAACGCCTTGGCAAAAACTATACGGGAAGGAGGGATAAAACCTTGTTACATATCAAATTAGTATATCTGGGAATAGTGATAATCATTAGTTTTCCCCTGTTGCTGTCTGGTTGCAGTCTATTTAACCCACTAAAAAAGCCTGAAGTTGGTCCTGCTGGTGCGCCTACACAAACAACAACAAATCCACCCTTGATGCAACGTTTCTTATCCCCACCAGGGGAATTATACGATGTAGAGTCTACGATCGGCATTATGTTTGAAGGCATAATTAAAAAGGACTGGTCAAAAGCAGAGGCCAGCCTTAGCACGTTACAACAACTATGGAAGCAAATAAAACCGCAAATCGGAGATAAAAAAGGTGTTCAGGATGCTAATGAAGCATTGCAATCCCTCACTGCTGCTATTGACGAAAAAAAAGCTTTAGATTCTTATGAAAGTATCACAAAGTTTATGTCCGGCATTAGTGATATCGGAAAATCCTATAAGCTATCACCATTATCGGATATAGTCGGTGTTGGAATTGCGATTCGTAATGTAAGCTTTTATGTCGAGGAGCAAGATTGGAGTAAAGCAAAATCTAAAATGAAAGAATTGGAAGGTAGTTGGGGACAAGCTAAACCTAATATGGAGAGTGTAGGCATCTTAAGTAAAGTAACCACAACACATACCATTATCAAACAAATGAAAGATGCTGTGGATGCAGAAAACAAAGGCTCCTTTGAAGAACATATTGCCAAGATTAATGAAACGATGGGCTATATTCGGGAATATTATCGTGGCAAATAACTTTTTTAGTTTGAATCCCCGCTTACTGCGGGGATTCATTGTTTTTCACTATCATCTTCTTCACTATTATTATTTAGCCGATCTGAATCTTGGGGTTTTAAAACGGCTGGGCGTAAAATTTTGCTAGGTAATGGCAAACGTAGCAGCACATCTGTCATACCTTTAAAGTTAAAAGGAATAAGAGGCCATAAGTAGGAAATACCAAACGATTTTGTTGTTGCTGCCATTATAAAGATACCCACTATTCCAACTAATAGACCAGGCAATTTGAAAAGCATTACTAATCCTAATAAGATCATCCGGAAAAATCGCAATGCCATGGCAAACTCTATACTAGGTGTGGCAAAAGCACCTACAGCCGCTACAGCAGTAAAAAAAACTACTTCATTGCCAAAGAGACCTACTTTGGTTGCAAATTCACCTAACATAAAGGCTCCAATAAAACCAAGGGCCGTAGCTTGGGCCGTTGGTACATGAACCGTTGCCATACGTACTAACTCTACGCCGAGTTCTGCTATAACAAACTGTAACCCTAGAGGGATTATACCAGGATCCTTAGGTCCGAGGAACATCAAAGCCTCTGGTAGCAAATGACGTTGCAATACTAAAGCTAACCATAAGGGCGGAATTAATAAAGACAAAGTCATGCCAAATAATCGTACTAAGCGAAGATAAGAACCAATTAATACATGTTGATGAAATTCTTCCACATGCTGTACATGATGCCAAAGTGTTGTTGGGAGAATCATAATATTAGGTGAATTATCAATGACCAAGCAAATATGTCCTTCTAATAAATGTACTGCCGCCACATCTGGACGTTCTGTATAACGCACTTTAGGCAGGGGATTCCACTTGCTTCCCCCGACAATATATTCTTCAATGGCTTTTTCTGCCATTGGTATACCATCAATATTTATTTTATTTAAACGTTCCTTTACATTCTCAATTAGTTTAGGATCTGTAATATCTTTAATATAACCTACCGCAATATCACTTTGAGATCGTATTCCAATTTTGACAATTTCAAATCGCAGGTTAGGGTCACGCAAGCGTCGTCTAATTAATACTGTATTAAAAGGCAAGGTTTCCACAAATCCATCCCTTGAACCTCTTGTTACTTTTTCTACAGTAGATTCACTGGGCATCCTTGCCGGATAAGCGCGAGCGTCAAAGACTATGATCTCTGTTTCTCCATCTACTATAAATAACAATTCACCAGATAATAGACTAGTAATAGCATCATTCATATTTTCAACTAATTTCACCTGGGAATGTGTTGCCCGAGTATAAAATAATTTTTGCATGGTATTAATAGATAATTCTTCAGGATGCAAAGTAAGCATGTCCTGAAAAACATTAGTAAGTAATACATCGTTGGTCATACCATTAATTGAAAAAGATGCGGCACGTTTGCGACCTACCTTATATTCGCGAAAAATAATATCAAAACTTTCTCCAACTCCTAATAACTCCTTCAAATAATTAATATTTTTATCTATATCTTTATTAATCTTCTGTTTTTCTGCCATATTCTATACCACTCCGCTTTAAAATTTCCTCAATGGCTTTACGTGTTATGGGTGCCCCACGGCTAACATCATCAGATTTTGCCATTTTACCAACGTCACCGACTCCAACAATAAAAGGGATTTCTAAGTCATTGAGTACATCCACCGTATCGCCTTTAAGAGTCGATTCTTCATTTGATCCCCTTTTTCGATCGCCGCCTTTATCAACGGGGATATTTACAATATCTCCTTGGCATGTTATACACTCATCCGTTGCTATGCCCATTGTATGAGCCGTATTTGATGCTACCGCTACTGCCCCTAATACTTCAATATCGGGATGGGACGCAACATACTCCATCGCTACTTCTCCAATTCCTTTAGCGCTATCACCTTTATCATCAAACATAACTAATACAGGATCATGGTGAACGGTTTTCAATAGACGTACAATTTCCTGGCCACTAATGGGAGTTGGGTTACCGCCAGACGCCGATATACAGCGAAGGCCTAATGACACCGCAATGCTTTCTACTGCATTCTTCGCTACATTATCTCCATCTGTAATCAATATCACTCTTATCTTTTTTTCCACTGCTATCACCTCATGATTTTTTTCTTTTTTCTTCACCCAATAAATTGCCAATATTCGTTGCTAGTTTCTCACTTTCTTTAATTACTTGTTTGAGCTTTTTCAAACTGTCTTCTAACTCATTCGCTAGATCATATTGGGCTTGAGCCAATATTTGGCTAACAGTTTGCACATTGATCACCTGTTGCTGTTTTTCTTCCCCATTTGCTTTATTGGCAGCTTTGTTTTTTGAATTCGATGATTGTTGAGAGCTATTTTCATCACTGTTTTTACTTTGCAGTATGGATCGTAATAGAGTCTCTAAGTCTTGTGATTGCCCTTCGTTACTTTCCTCTCCCGAATCCTCTGTAGCGTTTTTCTTTTGGGATTGACCTGTTTGCCCTGAATTTTTCTGACCTTGAGTAGAACACTTTAGATCTTCTAGCTGATCATTTACCTTTTTGAGCAACGCAGTAATTTCCTTATTATTGTAGTTGGTATTGTTATTACTCATCTTGGCTTGAGCCTGTATAAACCCTTGGGCCATATCAGCGATTAAAGTATTCGTATCTCCCGCCCTATCATCACTATATTCTAGAGATTTACCTTGCCTTTTTTGTTCCTCACTATCCCCTTCTTGTCTAAACTCTTGTTCTGTATTTTCTCTGGAATGCATTCCAGATCTACGCGAAGTCTTTCTTGGCATACTCTGCACCTCATATCATGTTTTTCCAAAGTTGTATTAAAAATGATACTATACATAATCGAAAATTAATCACCGCAAAGGGCGATTTGAGCCGGGCTAGAGGATTTAACAATGCAGTTGTTGGCTCAAAGGCTATACCGCCAATAATAGAACTTATGATGTAATTGGCTAAGGAACCGCTATAAAGGAGCAAAGCATCTACTATTCCTGATTGCTCATGGGTTACCGTCAAAGTTCCAAATGCACCAGCTGCAATAATTGACTCCACATGACTGGTTAAAAATACAGCCATTAGAAGTCGCCCTAATTCATGTATACAAGTTGCAATCAATACATGATGGGGATAACGCAGGCCAACTAAAAATACGGTTAGCAGTAATCCAATAAAATCTACCCTAAGCATTATCCATTCTTTCCTTTAGGATTAAATAGCAGGGACATGAAGAATCCAAAAACCACTGCTGCCATTATACCTGCCGCTGTTGCTCGAAAGGCTCCACTAAAGATTCCAATAAAACCAAAGTTATTAATATCTTCTATGGTTCCTGTCACTAAAGCGTGGCCAAATCCAAAAATGGGAACAGTTGCACCCGCTCCTGCTATATCAACTAAAGGCTGATATAATCCCAATCCGCTCAAAAGCCCTCCCAATATTACAAACAATACTAATACATGAGCGGGTGTTAAAGGGGTTACATCCATTATGATCTGCCCAACGGCACATAATCCCCCTCCAATCACAAACACCAATAAATATAGCTCCACCACAATCCCTCCTTTGCCAATTAGTCTTGTTGCATTTCTACTGAAACCGCATGAGCAATACAAGGAATGGTTTCATTTTGTTGATACGATGTTGTGCTATGTAAACTGCCAGTACCTAGTAAAAGAATTCTTTTTTGCTTGCTACTTAGTAAAGAGTTATAGATATAACCGCAAAAAGCTACTGCAGAACTTGCACATCCGCTAGCACCAGCATGAGTATCTTGTTCTTGCCTATATATCATACAACCGCAATCTTCATAATTGACAGAAATATCGAGTCCTTTTTCCTTCATAAGTTCTATCACAAGTTGCTTGCCTACACTTCCCAAATCTCCTGTATAAATCATGTCATAATAAGTTGGTGATCGCCCTGTATCTTGCAAATGTGTCCACAATGTATCAACCGCTGCTGGCGCCATCGCAGAACCCATAGCATTAGGATCTTTAATTCCATAATCAACAATTTTACCAATTGTAGCTGTTGTAATCTGCGGACCACTGCCCATTATAGATAATACTGCCGAGCCTGAACCTGTAACTGTCCATTGTGCACTAGGAGGCCGTTGTACACCAAGCTCACTAGGAAATCGATATTGACGTTCCGCAGCATCATGATGACTAGAAGCAGCAGTTGCTACCTTCGCAGCAAAGCCTCCGTCAATTAACATGGCACCTAATAGCAAACTCTCTACCATAGTAGAACAAGCCCCATATAAGCCAAGAAAGGGACGATTTATTTTTTTCAAAGCAAAATGTGTGCTCATTAATTGATTTAATAAATCCCCTGCTAAGATACAATCTATCCTATCAATATTACTGTTTTCTTTCTTGACAGCTGCTTTAATAGCCCATTCCATCATATAAGATTCACATTGCTCCCAGCTATCTAAGTTATTGAGATTATCCGGCATAATAAAGTCGTAATATTCTTTTAGCAACCCCTCTCCTTCCATGGGACCAACAATACTAGCAGTACTTGTAATGATAGGTGGGTTCACAAATAGAACACTTTGCTTGCCGCGCTTTTTATTCATATGATTGCCTCCTATTGCCTTAGCCAATAAATAAATCCTACAAAGAATGCAGTCACCAAGCCATATACTAATACGGGTCCGGCAATTACGAACATTTTAGCACCAATACCAAAGACATAACCTTCTCGCTTGAATTCCATAGCGGGTGCCACAATAGCATTTGCAAATCCAGTAATGGGAACGATAGAGCCAGCTCCTGCTCTTTTACCTAATTCATCATAAACTCCTATCCCTGTAAAAAATGCTCCTAAAAATACAAGAACTACGGTTGCAAAAGTAGACGCTTCATTTTCATTTAGCCCTAATTCTAAAAAAAAATCTGTAATGAACTGTCCTAGTAAACAAATTAATCCTCCAATAACGAACGCCCAACAAAAATTTTTGATAAAAGGGGGCTTTGGAGTAAGAGTTTCAACTTGTTTTTGAAATTGTTGCTGCTTTAGTTTTTCTTGTTGATTGTTTTTGCTTTCATGCGCCATAACTCCACCCTTTAAATAGTAGTAAGATAAAACTACTTCAGAAAAACCATTGTTATTATTTTGACCACCCTTATTGCAAATATGCACATCAATAAGAAAAAGGGCCTCGATGAGGACCTTTTCTTATCTAATATCCTATTAATGTTTAACTTTGAAGGCGACTTTTACATCTGCTTTATATTCAGCTATATGACCATTGTCAATATTGGCAGTAAAGTTTGTTACTTCAACACCAAGTATCTCATCTATGGTCCTCGATGCTTCCATTACAGCGTTATCCACTGCATCTGTCCAGTTATGATTAGAAGTCCCCACTAATTCAATGACTTTTACAACCATGTTCATTTCCTCCTTAAATAAATGTTGTCGACTCACCTATAGTTTGTACATTATCACTAGTGTTATACCTATCAAAAAATTACTATTTACAAATGTATTAGCCAATTGCTACCTATCTGAAAAACTTGTTTTGCTCGTGCGGGTGTATTATGTTGTAAATCACCATACAGTATCACCCATGTTAATACACCGCCACTAATCACTAGAAATAGGGTTATTATCAGATAGATTTTTTTATACAACAATGCATCACCTCTTGCATATAGTATGTCCTAGATTTCAAAAAAATAAGACCTCTTTTATGAGGTCTGCAGTAAACTCCTAATTAATTTAAGAGCATTTTTTTCAATTCTAGAAACTTGCACTTGAGATAATCCTATTATTTCCCCGATTTCCGCTTGTGTCCGATCTTCAAAAAAACGTAACTGAATAATGCCTCGTTCTTTTACTGGTAACCGTGATAAAACTTCCATTAATGCTAATTTTTCAAAATATATACTATCTTGTCCATCAGTATATTTAATTTGATCTAACAATAATACAGAGTCACCATCATTATGAAAAACATTTGCATATAAAGATGCTGGCGACTGAACGGCTTCAAGGGCGGCTACTATTTCTTGAGGTGCTAATAAAAGGTCTGCCGCCACCTCTGTTATGGTTGGTTCTCTTCCAAGCAATCCTTGTAATTTTTCTTGGGTACGATGTACTCGATATGCTAATTCCTTCACTGGACGGCTGACTTTTATCGGATTGTCATCTCGCATAAAACGACGTATTTCTCCAATAATCATAGGCACAGCGTAAGTGGAGAATTGAACCTCAAACTTCATATCGAAACGTTCAATTGCTTTTATAAGTCCAATACAACCTATTTGAAATAAATCATCCCACTCATAACCCCGATTGGTAAAACGATGAACAACACTTCTTACCAGATTAAGGTTATGCTCTAAAATAACTTCTTTGGCCATTTTATCACCAGATTGGGCCTTTTGTATCAAAGCTTTTATCTCGTCATTTCCAAGCATAGCCATCCCACCTAATGCCCTATGTTTCGTAAAATTTTCTTTGCCATTCGCACTTTTGTTCCTTTATTTACCTCTGATGAAATTTCTAGTTCATCCATAAATGATTCCATAAATACAAACCCTAGACCCATACGCTCAGGATCACTCGAATAGGATGCTTGCCTCGCTAAAGCAATATCTTCAATTCCTCTGCCCTTATCTTCAATAATATATTCTATTTTCCCCTCATATAAGTTCATAATAAAATTAATTTGCCCTTTTCCCTCTTCATAACCATGTATAATAGCATTAGAAATAGCTTCTGAAACAGCTACTTTTATTTCTTCAATCTCATTTAATGTAAAATCAATCTGAGCTGCAAAAGCAGCGGCAGTCACCCTGGCAATAGCAACATTTTCACTATGGCTTTGAAGATGAATCGTAATTTGATTTTTGATTGCCATGAGGTCCTCCTTATATACTTTCTAAAGCTTGCGCTTCTGAATTGTATATTTTAATAATTTTTAATAATCCAGATAACTCAAAAATTTGTAACACTTGGGGCTGGACATGAGCAATAAGAACATTGCCACCTACAGCACATATCTTTTTATAGCGCCCAAGAATAACGCCAAGTCCTGAGCTATCGATAAAGGTAACCGTTTCTAAATTAAATAAAATATGCTTAGCATTGCTGGATTCCAAAGCAAGATCTACCTGCTGTCGAAAATCATGGGTAACATGCATATCTAATTCCCCTTCAACTCTTACGATTAATACACCTCGTTTTAGAAAAGTTGTCAGCTTCAATATATATTTCCTCCTTTTTTACCCTCTAACAATAACATTCGATAAATAGGTAAAATTTTCCTCCTGCGTTTTATATTTTTTACAAAAAAAACAAGCGGATTTTCCGCTTGTAAATACACTGTCTTTTTTTATATAGTAAATAAACTACTAACCATATTCTTTAGAGTTTTAAATAAACTTGCTTTTTCAATACTTTTTTGGGCAACTAAATCTACCTTACCAATCTCCTTACCATCTCTCATTACAATCAATTCACCATACTTTTGCCCTTGATGAATTGGCGCTGTTACTACCTCCTCTGCAACAACTTTCTTTTGCAGATTTTTAGTTTGTCCCTTACCAAGCAGTAAGGTTAACTCTTGAGCCGCAACTAACTCGATTTCTTTTTCCATTCCCTTAGTAACAGCTAATCGTTCTACAATTGCACCAGCTTCAATGATGGGCATAGCAGAATAATTAGCAAAGCCCCAATCTAATAACTTCATACTTTCACGAAGATGAGAACGTGTTTCTGGTGTGGCAAAAACTACTGAAATAAGTCGAAGTCCATCACGTTTGGCAGTTCCAGCAAAACAATATTGCGCTTCTTGTGTCCAACCAGTTTTTAAACCATCTGCACCGTTATACCACCATAACAATTTATTGGTATTCACTAGCCAATTTTTTCCGCCACGCAGCCAATATTCTTTAATACTACACAACTCCATATATAAAGGATGTTTTACAGCTTCTTTGGCAATGAGTGCGGTATCATAAACGCTCATATAATGTTCAGGAGCTGGCAGGCCATTCACATTTGCAAAATGAGTATCCAAAAGTCCTAAGCTGCCAGCACGCTGATTCATAGCCTCAATAGCGCTCTGTTCACTTCCATAGATGTGTTCCATTACAGCCACTGCTGCATCATTTGCACTTACTACAGCCACTGCAATGAGCATATCATGTAACGTCATTTGTTCGCCTGGTTCTAGCCATATTTGAGAACCACCCTGGTGCCAAGAATTCTCTGTGACAGATACAATATCTGTCAGATTAACCTTTCCTTGTTCGACAGCTTCTATGGCCAATAGCAAGGTCATTGACTTGGTTACACTTGCTGGCGGCAAACGTTTATGGGAATTTCTTTCATACAATATTGTACCATTCCCATCCATCAATATTGCTGATTGGGCTGCTGTTTCAAGTTCTGCCGCTGAGGGCTTTTTACTTTCTGCCGCAAAGACACTGATACAAGTACTTGATAACAGGAAAAGACAAATCATGAATATTATTATTTTACTTTTACGGAATTGGCACATACATACAACACTCCTTTCTTGTTTTTTTTAGCTTATCCAATAGTAAAAAACATTACACTGGAAAATTACAATAAAAAAAAGGCTGGTTATACCAGCCTAGCATTTTATAAACGATCTTATGTTACATCCCTTGAAAGCCGTTTTTATCAACAATACCTAGTATTAATTTTGTTTTTGGCACCGTATTTACTCCAATTTGAATTGCACTAGTAACCAATTCTGCCACTTGACTAAGCCGCGCTGTATCATTGGCATAAATGGTAGCTAATAGTTGGTCTTTTTCAACAAAGTCACCAATACGACATTGTAGCATTAATCCTGAAGCCAAATCTATCTTTTGACCTTTGTATTCCCGGCCTGCGCCAACGCGCATAGCAGCATATCCAATTTGTCCAGCATTTATTTTTTGTACATAACCCTGTTTACTACTTCGTACTGCAAATTTCGTAGTAGCCTGCGGGAGCAAACTTCGCTTTAAGATAATATCTCTATCTCCGCCTTGGGCATGAATAAACTCCATAAATTTATGCAATGCGCTTTTATTATCAATTGTATTACTAAGGATTTCATAACCGGTATTTACATCCAAAGCTTTGCCTGCCATCGTAAGCATATGGGCCCCTAATATCAAACACACATGACGCAGGGCGGGTTCGCCCCGACCATCTAAAATATCAATGGCTTCCTCAACTTCTAAGCTATTACCGATTGCTTGTCCTAACGGTTCTTCCATACTACTTAATACGGCTCTCGTTTCACGCCCCACCAGCTGACCAATATGTACCATGGTTTCTGCAAGTTTAATGGCATCTTCTATATTTTTCATAAAGGCTCCGTTACCGACCTTCACATCAAGCAGAATTTTATCCGCACCAGCAGCAATTTTTTTACTCATAATCGAAGAGGCAATGAGAGGAATACTCTCAATTGTAGCTGTAACATCACGCAGAGCATATATTTTGCCATCTGCTGGTGCAATATCGTCACTCTGGCCAATGACTGCAATTTGATGTTTTTGTAGCATCTCAATAAATTCCATCTCAGGTAATGCAGTTTTAAAACCAGAGATGGATTCTAATTTATCAATGGTACCACCTGTAAAGCCAAGTCCTCGGCCAGACATTTTTGCCACAGGCACACCTAGAGCAGCTACCATAGGAGCTAATATTAAAGTCGTCGTATCGGCAACGCCGCCGGTACTATGTTTGTCCACTTTTATTCCTGGCACAGCACTTAAATCTACCATCTTACCCGATCGAGCCATCGCCATAGTCAGTGCTGCCGTTTCTTCCATGGTCATTCCCTGCAAGAAGATTGCCATAAGCCAAGCTGCCATCTGATAATCAGGCACTTCATCCTGTGTATACCCGTGAATCATGAAGTTAATTTCCTGTTCACTTAAGGGCAATCCATCACGTTTTTTAGCAACAATATCTAGTATTCTCATATGTATTACCTCAAAATTTCTTCTAAAAAGCTCTGCCCATGGGGTAGACTTTTAATTTTAAAATTATCCGCAATGGTTGCTGCAAGATCGGCAAAAGTGCTGCGTATCCCAAGATCAAAACTCGAACAGCCTTTAAAGTAAGTCAATAAAGGAACATATTCCCTTGTATGATCAGAACCAGGTACCGTCGGGTCACAACCATGATCTGCCGTGATAACGAGTAAGTCTGTTTCGGCTAGTTCTTGAAGCAGTATTGCCAATTGTCCATCTACTCTTTCTAAGGCTTTCCCATAACCTCGCGCATCATTTCGATGCCCATATCCGCTATCAAATTCAACCAAGTTCACCATGATTAAGCCGCTTTCCTGAGAATGAAGCAGCTTTAGCAGGGTATGCATGCCATGATCGTTCGATGTTGTTGAGAAGGACTGGGTTAGTCCTTGACCTGCAAAAATATCAGATATCTTTCCTACGCCTGTAACGTTGTGACCATCCGCCTTCATCCTATCAAGAATAGTCGGTACAGGCGGTATTACACTATAGTCATGACGATTGGCAGTACGTTTAAATTGACCAGGAGTACCAAGGAATGGACGGGCAATAATCCTACCAACAGCGTGTTTATCAATACAAACTTTCTCCCTGGCAATCTTACACATTTCATAAAGTTCTGCTAATGGAATCACATCTTCATGAGCAGCAATTTGGAAAACACTATCACCCGAAGTATAAATAATAGGATAACCAGTAGCCATATGTTCAGGACCGAGTTCATCAATTATTTCCGTTCCCGAAGCTGCTTTATTCCCTAAAATATTACGGCCACTATATTGAATAAAAGCTTCTATAACCTCTGGCGGAAAACCATTAGGATAAAGAGGAAAGCTCTTGAATAAAGGACAACCAGCCATTTCCCAATGCCCAGTTGTTGTATCTTTTCCCTTTGATATTTCCGCCATTTTACCATAACTACCTATTGGTTGATGAAGTTTTTGTACACCATCAATTTGTTCTATAGAGCCAAGTCCCATACTTGCCATGGTTGGCAGGAATAGCCCCCCTTGAGAACGAGCAATATTGACTATGGTATTTGCCCCATAATCCCCATACTCGGCTGCATCAGGCAAAACTCCGATTCCTACACTATCTAATATTATTACAATTACTCGTTTGAACATAATGCGAACTCCTTACCATAACATTTTTGCCTGCTCTTATATTATGCTCGCGGATGGCTTTTATCATACACTTCCTTTAAGCGATTATTGGTGACATGAGTATAAATCTGCGTAGTTGAAATATCTGCATGACCAAGCATTTCTTGTACCGATCGTAAATCTGCACCATTTTCTAGCAAATGTGTGGCAAAGGAATGACGTAAAGTATGAGGAGTAATTTCCTTCTTTATATCCGCTTCCTGTGCATATTTTTTAATAATTTTCCAGAACCCTTGACGCGTCAATCGTTTACCATGATGATTAACAAATAAGGCTGCTTCATTGTAAGTACGTATTAATTTCGAGCGACCTCGACTGAGATAATCCTGTACGCACTTAACCGCAATTCCCCCTAAAGGAACAATACGTTCTTTAGCACCTTTACCATAGCATTTTATATAACCCATTTCCAAATTAGCATCTGAAATATTGAGAGAAATTAATTCAGAAACGCGAATCCCTGTTGCATATAACAGCTCTAACATGGCCTTATCTCTAAGACCGGTCGGTAATAAACCGCTAGGTTGTTTTAAAAGCTCTTCAACCTCCGTAATGGTAAGAACTTTTGGCAATTTCTTTTCTAGTTTGGGCGACTCAAGATTGGCAGCAGGATCATTTTCCAAATAACTCTCACGAACCAAATACTGATAAAATGATTTTATAGCAGCAAGATTACGTGAAATGGTAGAAACAGCCCTCCCTTTTGATTGAAGACTACTTAGATAACTCATAATGGTTGTGTGACTAGAGTCTTTTAGAATTTCCATATTACCATCTTGTAAATACAATTGAAATTGGTGTAAATCCCGTCCATATGATTCTAAAGTATTTTGCGCCAAACCGCGTTCAACTTCAAGATAGTTAATAAACCCATTAACGTAACTTTCCATTTTCATCACCTTTTCCCCCGATTTACCGACCATAAGTTAAAGGAAGCTTTTTACTATTTAATTCCACATAATATTTATTTTTCCTCTCTGCATTAAACAAAATCCATCTTTTTTTTTGCATGCTTGCATTAGCTTACATTTAATAGCCTAGACGTCACTCTCAGTGGCTCCTCTATCAAGTGTTCCTCTCGCATTTTAGGTTCTGGATATTGAAAATACCATAATAAACTGAGTAGCTGGGGTAAAATGTAAAATAAAATAATCGCCAGAATAATAATTTTAAAATATAATTTCCCTTTGGTAAGTATACTGCGTCCTGAGAAAGTGACTACCATGTACCCACCCCACTTTCTAACTGACATAACCTAATATCATATTATGTAGGTAGTTTTATTTTATGCCTACAACCACCTGCCAATAGCCATTCTTTACTTGATATAACAAAAAAAGCAGGCAAGTAGAGCCTGCTCCAAAAGCAAAGTAATACACACTATCCTTTTACGAATAAGGTTGCCACTAGCTTCATAAAGACTGGTGAAATATAAACTTCCAACAAAGCTGCAAACAACACCATGATTAACGCAGCCATACTGATAATTGAATACCCTGCTGCTTCATACCACAAATTAATTTTATTATATGTTTTGCGCCGTACTAGCATCAACGAAAACTTAGTTGCTGATACCCCCATAATAAGTATCGCGGGTATCGCAAAAAAATTATGGGGCAACACCGATGCAAAAGCAAATAATAGTCCGCGCATAACATATTCATTGACTAAAAATCCCACTGTAAAACCAATAATAAACCCTCTAGTAAATAAAATGAATAACACAAAGGGAATACCCACAATGGTAAACCCCAATATCCACATTAAAAGAATGGTTTTTCCATTCGTAAACATAACAGAAGTAATTATATTTTCACCAGTTATGGATATCCTCCCTTCTTGGGTCAATCCTGTAAAAAAAATATGTAAGTAACCAATCAATTGACTTTTTTGTTCATCAGGTAATGTTCGAACTGCTAGCGCACCTACTACCACACCAATAATAAAAATAAGAATAATAAAAAAATATGTTACAATATTGGCCTTTAGGTATCCATTAATTCTTTGCCGAAAATAAGCCAGCATGCAACCGTCCTCCCTGTCACTTCTCTTACAATATATGCATGACAGCTTGGATTTAAGCCTATTTTTTATACACCTGCCAACAATAAGGCTAACATACTTTTCCCATCGTTAATCCTGCCATCTAGGATCATCTTCTTTACCTCTTGTTTAGTATAAATCTCCACATTCAAAAATTCATCTTCGTCAAGATTTTGTTTTACGAATGTTAGACCTTCGGCAACATAAAGATGGATTATCTCATCTGTAAAACCAGGTGTTGTATAGATGGAACTTAAAAACTGTATTGTTTTCGCTACATAGCCCGTTTCTTCTTCTAGCTCACGCAAGGCACAGTTCACTGGTTTCTCACCTTTATCAAGTTTTCCCGCAGGAATTTCCAAAAGCGCTTTACCTGTAGGATAACGGTATTGCCTTACTAAAATTATTTTCCCATCCTGGGTAATTGGTACAATGGCAACAGCCCCTGGATGCTTAATATACTCTCGTCCAGCTTCCTTACCATTAGGAAGTTCTACCGTATTAGAGTAAACTTTAAGTAAATTTCCATCAAAAACTAATTTTGAGTTTAGTTCTTTTTCCTTTAATGAATTCATCTTATTACCTCCAAATTTTAGGAATATTAAAGTTAAATAAGCATATATTACCTGTTAAGAGGAGGGTTTTATATGCCAATCATAACTTCAAATGGTTTTTACTTTTCCGGAAAGGCAAAAGAGTTACTTTGTTTTCTTCTACACTTACGTAATCATTATACCTTAGTTACTCAATTTTTGAAAAAAAATCATTAAAAAAAACCCATAAAACCAGTTTATTCCAGTTTTATGGGAAGAAGGACTAAGCTTTAGGCACGCATTTCTAATCTTAGCTTATCAGCAACCATTGCCATAAATTCCGAATTAGTAGGCTTACCTTTTTCTAATTTAACGGTATAAGAAAATAACCGATTAATCATATCCATATTACCGCGACCCCAAGCCACTTCAATCGCATGTCGAATGGCTCTTTCTACACGACTTGGAGTCGTAGAATACTTGTCGGCAATTCTAGGATATAATACTTTTGTTACCGCACCTAGTAATTCCATTTCCTCAATAATCATCATAATCGCATCACGTAAATATTGATAGCCTTTAATATGAGCAGGAATACCAATTTCACGAATAATATTAGTTACTTCTACATCAACAGGTCGTGCTTTAATTGCTTGTGCAACCACCGGGCGTTGCATTGTTATGGTCGTGGCTAATTGTCTAATCCTGCTAGCCAACACATCAATATTAAAGGGTTTTAATATATAATAATCAGCGCCTAATTCCACTACCCGCTGCGTAATACTTTCTTGACCAAATGCTGTCAGCATAATAACTTTCGGGCGTCTTCCACTTAGAGTATTAAGACGTTCCAAAACGCCAATTCCATCAAGATGCGGCATAATAATGTCCAGTATTACTATATCAGGGCTTTTTTCTTCAATGATTGTTAATATTTGTTCACCATTATACGCTACTCCAACCAATTCAAAATCACTTTGCCCAGTAATATACTCCTGAATCAGGCTTACAAATTCTCGATTGTCATCTGCAATCGCAACTTTGATTGTCTCTCTAATCACGTAAAATCCTCTCCCTACAATTTGTATAAAAAATTTCTCTTATTACTCATTCGACAAACATAACCAATCACCTTTATTTTTGGTAAAAAAAGCCATATTTTGTTTATTATTTTTTTCATTCCTATATTTAGGCTATTTTTGTTATAAATAAAAAAGCAATAACACCTTTCATTCCAGAAAACCATTATCGGTCATACTATAATAAGCTCACCTGTAACCCTCATCTATTCTACCAAAGTATCTATTCCTAATTATATTTTTCAAATATGATCATGCATTCTATAAATATGAAGAAAATTCCTTTTATGTATTTCCTTGTTTTTTTGAAAGTTGAAATAAATCATAAAACACAGAAAAAAGCCAGAAGACGCTTATTTAGACTGGATTCCTTCTTTTAAAACAATATTTGTCTCCATAGCCATAAAAGCAGCCATTAATACCGCCTTTTCTTCTCCTTTGGGAGGACGTCTACTGATACTATCCGCATATCAATCCTTAGCGTACGTTTTGGGCGTTTTGCTGGCGAGACCCCTATAAGGTCAAACACTATTTTCGCTACTCCTTTATTCCCTTTTACCCGTAAAAACAAGCTGGTTACAGTCAAAATTGCAATCAAATGTCTTTTTTACAGTGTTTTATCAAAAATAAATCTAGCATTTACGCACCTTCATACCTCCTACACTAAGGAAAGCCAGAAAACGTAAATTGTTTTCTGGCAATTTTATTTTCAAATTTGGGTATTATTCCAACTTCCATAAGCATCCAATCTATAAAACATCCATAGCCTCGCGCAGGATCATGAACAAAGACATGTGTCACGGCACCAACAAGTTTACCGTTTTGAATAATAGGACTGCCACTCATCCCCTGTACAATGCCACCCGTTTTTTCTAATAGCGCTGGGTCTGTGACTTTTATAACCAAGCCTTTTCCTTCCGGATAGTCTTGTAAATTTATTTTTTGAATTTCGATGGTAAATCGTTCAATGGTCTGGCCATTTACTACTGTTAGTATTTCTGCATTGCCTGTTTGAACTTGATTCATAGAAGCTACTGGTATGGGGTGAGAATATAATTCATTGGGAAGTTTGGCAGTAAGCTTACCATATATACCGAATTTGGTATTCTTTTGTATATCGCCAAGCAATTCATCTTCATCAATAAATACTCCAATTTTTTCTCCAGGTTGTCCTCGCAGACCGTGTTGTATACCAGATACCTGTGCAGATACTATTTTCCCTTGTTCGCAATCAATTGGTTGATTGGTATCACTATCTGTAATGATATGCCCCAAAGCACCATATGCCTGTGAGCTTTGATCGTAAAAGGTTAATGTCCCTACACCAGCGGCGCTATCACGTACAAATAATCCAATTCGGTAACGCTTCGTATCGCTACAGAGTACTGGTTTCACTTTAATATTGATTTCCTCATCCCCACGTTTCAAATTGATATCGAGTGTATTATTCTCTTTGCCGCTCTGGTCAATAATTTCTGCCACTTGACTATCATTTTCCACTAGAATTCCATTCATACTTAGAATAACATCACCAACATGGATGCCTCCATCCTTAGCTGGATTTACCTGCTGATCATTAGCAACTGTAATCGGTGAATTACCCACTACAATCACACCACGAGAATGCAATACCACACCAATTGAGTTTCCACCTGGGACTAAATTGATAGAAGGAAGTACATCCACTTGCACCGTTCGTATGGGTATTATACCTAGCAGTTTAAATTGCACCGTAGAATTTCCTAATTTTAAGGTTTCTAAAAACACAGGCCTAGATAAAGTATAATCTTCTATCGCTGGCTGAGCCCTAATACTTTGCTCATAATCAGAACGAATGGTAAGGGTTAAAGGAAAGTTCACATTAAAGGAAGCAATTTCTCCTTCCATAATGCGTAAATGAGGGGGAAGACCATAAATAGTACGAAACTGTGATGAAAAACAGTATGTGATAATTAATACTGCAATACACACTCCAAGAAGAGACCGGTACTTCATGTTCATCATGCTCTCATCATCACCCCTTAGCGCATTATTTTCGAAAGACGTTGAAGCATTATTGCATTCTCTAATTAAAAGATTCCCGAATTATGAAATGAATATTCCGTTGTACAAGGTATATTTAATGGCAATTCATTTTCTTCTCAAAAAAAATAACACACAAGCTTACGCTTGCATGTTATTTTTCCATTGTTTTTTTTTATCACCTGCCGTTGTTAACATTTGGTTTGCATTATCTACTGCGATCTGAGTAATCTCATTACCAGAGATCATACGGGTAAGTTCTAGTAATTGTTCTTCTTGAGATAATATTGTAATAACCGTATTCGTCCGCTTGCCTTCCACTTGTTTCTTAATATAAATATGTTGATCTGCCATACAAGCAATTTGGGGTAAATGAGTAATGCATAAAACTTGTCTGGTCGATGCCACCTTCGCAACTTTCTCAGCGACCATATGACCTGCCTGCCCGCCAATACCAGCATCAATTTCATCAAATACCATAATTCCAACCGCATCTCGCGTAGCACAAACTGTTTTTATCCCTAAAGCAATCCTTGATAATTCACCGCCCGAGGCTATTTTATGTAACAACTTTGGCTCTTCTCCAGGATTTGCAGAAAATAGAAACATTACTTCGTTACAACCGCTAGGCGTGAATTGAGATGTTGAAATTACATCAATAACAAATATCGCATTGACCATCCCTAAATCAGCTAAATGCTTACATACCTGTTTGCTCAGTTCCTGAGAAGATTTTCTGCGAATAGAATCAAGTTCATTTGCCAGCAGAGCCAGTTTTTTTTCCAATTGACCTTGTTCTTTACCTAGCACAGCAACCTTTTGATCATAATTATTGATATCAGCAAGTTCTGTCACCGCTTCTTGATAATACTCTAGTATCTCAGAAATCGTGCCGCCATATTTTTTCTTTAACCGATAAATTACATCTACTCGTTCTTGCAATATAGCTAACTGCTGCGGGTTAAATTCAATATCCTCACCATAGCTACGTAGATCCATGCAGGTTTCTTCTAATTGATATAATGCATCACCAATACCTACTAGCTGCCCTTGCAAACGTTGATCATACCGAGCAGCCAATTCAATTTCTTTTTTTACCTCCGCCAGAGAAGGTACAATACCACTTAGCCCCTTACTGCCTTGGTCAAGTAACAGATAAGCACGATGTACTGCATTGGCAATTTTCTCTGCATTTGCCAATACTAGTATTTCCTGCTCTAATTCTTCATCTTCGTTGATTTTTAGGTGAGCTGCAGCAATTTCCTGAGTTTGCCAAGTAAGCATATCAATTCGTTGCGCCCGCTCTCTAGCGCTTTTCTCTAATAAGGACAACTCCTTAATTAAGTCAAGCCACTGATAATAAATGCTACGATATTGCTCTAATGCTTCCCTTGCCTTATCGTCAAAAGCATCTAACATAGCCAAATAGGCCTCTGGCCTCAGTAAGGCTTGATTCTCATGCTGACCATGCATATCAACAAGTTTCTCACCAATTTGCCGCAGCATACTAACCGTAATATGACAGCCATTCATGAGAATTGTATTTTTACCTTGACGCGAAAAACGTCGACTGATAATAACCATTTCCTCATCATCAAAGATAATTTCTTGCTCTTCCATTATATTACGAATGGCGGAAAGCTTTGAAATATCAAAAACAGCTTCCACTCGAAAAAAATCGCAGCCCGTACGAATGGAATCAACAGAAGCTCGGTTACCAAGAATAACACTTAAGGCATCGATGAGTATTGATTTACCTGCCCCTGTTTCCCCTGTTAGTATATTTAAACCTTCATCAAACTCCACCACCGCTTGTTCAATTAATGCAAAATTAGTAACCGACAAGGATTTTAGCACGATCTTTACACTCCTAATCTCAATGTGATAGAGCCAATAACCTTGACATGACCTTAGCTACTGCCTCAATAGGTTTTACAACTACCAAAATATTATCATCTCCAGCTACCGTGCCGATAATATCTGGCCATTTGGTATTATCAATGGCTGCTGCTACTGCTTGGGCAGTGCCTGGCAATGTCTTTATAACGACAATATTACAACTAAAATCCATACCAATCACAGAATCCTGAAAAATACGTTCCATGCGCGGTTGTAAAAATGCCGTATTTGACTCAACTGGAAAGGCATAGCGATAACGTCCTTCGCTAGCAGGCACTTTAATGAGCATTAATTCTTTAATGTCTCGTGACACGGTAGCTTGGGTTACTGTAATTGCTTGTCTTCGCAAAGCTTCTGCCAAATCATCTTGTGTCTCAATCACATTATTTTCAATAATTTCTTTTATAGTCGCGTGGCGTAGTGCCTTCACCTAATTCACTCCTCAATTCTACAGCATTAAAAATTAGTATCGACTTCTCCTCGCCACAGTTTACTACGTAAGGTTTCATAATAACTTCTGCCAGAAAACTTAATAAATTTTGCTCTGAAAGGGGCACGTTTCACAAGCACAATATCATCAGATAATAAACTATACATGCTCTGACCATCAATGGTTAATACCGCATCTTCATGATTGGCTACCATACTGATTTTCACTTCTTCATCCTCACCTATCACTAAGGATTTAGCATCTAATGTATGAGGGCAAATGGGCGTTAGGATCATAACTTTCAGTTTTGGATTTACAATAGGACCGCCAGCTGATAAAGAATAGCCAGTAGATCCCGTAGCTGTGGCAATGATCAAGCCATCTGCTGCATAATTAGCAGTAGATTCATTGTCGACGTATAGCTTGAGCTTAATCATACGGGAAACCCCGCTTTTACTAATTACCACATCATTAAGAGCCGAGGAAATCGGAAGAATTACTCCTTGCCGCATAATCATCGCATCCAGCATCACTCTATCTTCCACTTGATACTCGCCATGAATTAGTTTCTCCAAAGCTGTCGTTAAATCAGGCAATTCCACTTCTGTTAGAAAACCTAAATGTCCTAGATTAATTCCGCAAATAGGGACACCAGCAGCGGCAATTTCTCGTGCCGTATTGAGCAAGGTTCCATCACCGCCCAATGTAATGCCAATGTTAATTTCTTTCTTCATAATCTGTAAATCACAGGCTAGTTCGGCATAGCCTAATTTATGTGCTGCATCTTTTGATAACAATACCCTTATACCACGTTCTTTGAAGTAGGCTACCATCCATTCTAGGACACTGATGACACTTTGTTTCTTCATATTAGGGAATAAGCCAATTGTTAACACATCTTATCCTCCATTATCTTATACTGCCTTAGCATGAGCTTCTGCAACAGTTTGTTCAATATATTCAGTCGTAACAATGCTGTCATCTAGAGTATTTGACAAGTAAATAAGATATTCAATATTACCCTCAGGTCCTTTTACAGGTGAATAGGTAAGCCCAATCGGCGTAAAACCTAGCTCACAGCAAGCATCAACAATAGTTATAATAACCTCAATATGTACTAAAGGATCTTTGACAACGCCTTTCTTACCTACTTTAGCCCGTCCAGCCTCAAATTGAGGTTTAATCAGTGCCACTACAGTACCCGTTTCTGCTAAGAGTGTCTTCACAACGGGCAGTACCTTGGTTAATGAAATAAATGCAACATCAATTGAAGCAAAATCTAAAGGTTGACCTAAGTCCCCTACCGTAACATTACGGATATTAGTACGTTCCATATTGACAACTCGACTATCTGTTCGCAGTGACCAAGCCAATTGACCATAGCCAACATCAATAGCATAGACGCGTAAAGCGCCATTTTGTAAAGCGCAGTCCGTAAAACCACCTGTAGAAGCGCCAATATCGGCCATTGTTTTATCGGTAAGATTAATGGAAAAGTACTCTAGGGCCTTAGCAAGCTTTAAACCACCTCGACTTACATAGCCAATATTATCACCAGTAACTACAATTTTTCCTTCAATAGGTACCATGGTGCCTGCTTTATCTATTCTTTGCCCATCAACAAATACTAAACCTGCCATAATGGAAGATTTAGCCCGCTCTCGACTGGTAACCAAGCCTTTTTCCACCAGTAAAATATCTAAACGTTCTTTTTTCACTTTGTTCACCGCACTCCAAATAAGGTAATGAAGGAGCTCACTTCACGTGTTATCCCTTCTGCTGTTAGACCACATTTTTCTAATAATTGTTCTCTCGTACCATGTTCAATGAAATGATCCGCAAATCCTAAACGTAATACCTTAACCCAATTGAAATTTTGTTCATTAATATATTCAAGAACAGCCGAGCCAAAACCACCAGCTAACATATTATCTTCTACTGTTACAATCACTCTGGCCTCTCGTGCTATCCGCCTTATCATCTGTCCATCCAAGGGTTTTATGAACCTAGCATTTACAAGGCCTGCCCCTATTCCTTGGTCCTTTAATAATTCTACAGCCTTGCGGCAAGGTTCCACCATAGCGCCAACGGCTAGAAATACAATATCTTTTCCTGTTACTAATGGTTCTGCAACACCAATGGGCAGCTGCAGAAAAGGTTCATTGGTCAAAACGCCAAGACCATTGCCCCGAGGATACCGAATGGCAACCGGACCATCAAAATGAATGGCAGTATAAAACATATGCCGCAATTCATTTTCATCCTTAGGAGCCATGATAACTAGATTTGGAATATGTCTTAAATAACTATAATCAAAAACCCCATGATGAGTTGGACCATCTTCCCCTACAATCCCTGCTCGATCCAAAGCAAATATGACTGGCAGTTTTTGCAAACATACATCATGTAAAATTTGATCATAGGCCCGTTGAGCAAAGGTTGAATAAAGGGCGACTACGGGTTTCATGCCCTCAATGGCCATACCTGCTGCCATTGTTACCGCATTTTGCTCTGCAATACCTACATCAAAAAATCGTTTAGGAAATTGAATTGCAAATTTTTTGAGTCCTGTACCTTCTGGCATAGCAGCAGTTATGGCTACAACACGAGAATCTTGTTTTCCAAGTTCAACTAATGTCTCACTAAAAATACCGGTATAGGTAGGTGAACCACTACTTTTAACAACTTCCCCAGATTCAACACAATAGGGTCCAACACCATGAAACTTACCTGGATTGCATTCTGCCGGTTTATAGCCTTTGCCTTTGCAAGTAATAACATGAATCAAAATAGGCCCTTGCATTTGTTTGGCTTTTTCCATGACCTCTAGCAGAAGTTCTAAATTATGACCGTCAATAGGTCCAATATAGGTGAAACCCAATTCTTCAAATAATACACCAGGAACTAATAAATAACGTAGACTATCTTTCAGCCGCTCTACGGTTTTGGCTATTCTTTCACCAATAGCAGGAATACGGCGCAAAATGAAATCAATATCCTGCTTAACTTTTGCATATTTAGGTTCCGTGCGCATTTTAGATAAATATTCTGACATAGCACCAACATTTTTTGCAATTGACATTTCATTATCATTGAGAATAACAATCATATTCGTTCCGGAATGTCCTGCATGATTTAATGCTTCATAGGCTTGTCCACCCGTGAGTGAACCATCACCTATAACGGCAATTACGTTATTTCTATCACCAATTATATCTCGCGCTAAAGCCATTCCCAGCGCCGCTGATATGGAAGTACTGGAATGACCTGTGCCAAAGGAATCATGCTCACTTTCACTAGGTTTTGGAAAACCGCTAATACCGCCAAACTGCCGTAAGGTACCAAACTCCTTATGCCTGCCAGTAAGTATTTTGTGAACATAAGCTTGATGACCTACATCCCAAATCATTTTATCAATCGGGCTATTAAATATTCTATGCAAAGCAATCGTTAATTCCACTACACCTAAACTTGGTGCTAAATGGCCTCCGGTTTTTGATACCGAACATATTAATAGCTGACGGATTTCTTCCGCCAACAGTTTTAGCTGCTCAACGGATAATTTTCTCAAATCCCGCGGATTATTTATGTTTTCAAGTATTTTATTCAATTACAAAGACCTTCTTTCGGTAACAACCCATACTTATGTAACTATTATATCATATTAGAGCTTTATTACTGTAAGATTTCATCATATAAAAAAACTCTTAAAGGCATATGCTATTGCAATGCCTAGTACGGCTCCTGCTAAGACCTCAATGGGAGAGTGTCCAAGTAATTCCTTTAATGTTGCGTCTTGGACAGTATGATGAGCCCGTAATTGACGCACTAATTTATTAATTACTTTTGCCTGTTTTCCTGCCGCTCTGCGCACACCAGCAGCATCATACATAACAATACCTGCTAGTACAAGGGTAACAGCAAATAAAGAAGAACCAAAGCCATCATACAGTCCCACAGCCCAAGCTAAACTTACAACTAAAGCAGTATGAGAACTAGGCATTCCCCCTGCACCTACTAATCGTTCAAAATTTAAGGTTCCATGTTTCCAATAAGAAGTTAATGTTTTGAGCACTTGTGCACTAAGCCAGGCAGTAAATGCGGTTGCCAATATAATGTTTTTTCCCATTAGAGCTACCAAATCTGCCACAATACTCACCTCAATTATCTCGAAGTAATAGGGATCTGACCATTTCTCGCAAAATGTCTGCTTCTGCTCCAAATTCATTTAATGCACCCAGTGCATTGTTTACCGCTTGCTGCGCGAGTTCTCTTGCTCTTTCTAACGAATATAAAGTTACATAAGTAGCTTTTTGATTTCGAATATCACTGCCAACGGGTTTACCGATGATCTCTTCTGAACCCGTCACATCAAGAATATCATCAGTAATCTGAAAGGCTAGGCCAAATTCATTGGCATAGGTTGTAAGTGCTGTAACCTGCCACTCTTTCCCCCCAGCTAATTGAGCCCCTGCTCGAAGTGCAGCTTGGAATAACGCGCCCGTTTTTCCTTGATGCATAAGCTCAACCGTTTTAAGATCAATTTTTTTCCCCTCAGAAGATAAATCAATTACTTGACCGCCAATCATTCCATATGCACCCGCTGCAGTTCCAATTTCCCTAACAACGTTTACAATGATATTGGCATCCACAGTTGGCTGAGATAACATTGTGGTAAAGGCTGCTGTCAGCAAAGCATCTCCAGCTAAAATGGCCATACCGTCACCAAAAACCTTATGGCTAGTTAGTTTACCCCGTCGATAATCATCATTATCCATGGCAGGCAAATCATCATGAATGAGAGAGTAGGTATGAATCATTTCTAGGCCACAAGCCATGTTTATATACTCAGTGCCTTTTCCGCCTACTGCATCCGCTGCAGCCATAAGCATAATTGGACGAAGCCGCTTACCGCCAGCAAATAAACTATAACGCATGGCCTCAAAAATAATAGGCGGAAATACATTTTCATTTGGAATGAACTGTGCCAACGCCTTATCAATAAGATTGCATTTATCTCGACAATATTGTTTTAACATGGGTCTTCCCCCTGTAGTTCTAATGTTTTTTCCCTTATTTCCCCATCTTCTTCTAGTAAAATTTTATCTATTTGTTGTTCTGCGTAATTTAATCTGGTTAAACAACCTTTGGATAGCTTCACACCTTCTGCAAAATTATCTAAAGAGTCTTCCAAGGACAATTCTCCCTTTTCTAATTGTTTTACAATAGTTTCTAGCTTTTCTAAAGCCTCTTCAAAAGAAATATCCTGTACATTATCTTTCTTCTTGCTCTTTGCCATAATGCTCCTCCTGCACTTGAATGACTTTTACATTCATACTTCCCTGGTTTAGAATGACTTCTAAATGTTGTCCTGCTTTTATCGTCTTCGCATCCCTAATTAACTTTCTTTTTTCATCACGTACAATACTATAACCGCGAGCCAAAACCTCTAATGGATTTAGCATTGCCATTTTTTCCGTGATAATTTGAAATTGATGCTGCTTCACTCTAAGAATCTGCCTCATTGACTTTTCTAAATCTTGAATTAAGCGGTCTAACATCTGTTGCCGAATGGTAAGAAACTCGTGGGGGGAAGTAAACACTCTGCTTTGCACCGATTGCTCTACTCGCAGACGATGATTTCGAACCAAACCGCGAATATTGTTTTCCAGAGAATTTTTCAGGGTAGTTATATATTTAGTAAGCTCTCGCACATCAGGCACAACGATTTCTGCTGCCTGGGATGGGGTAGCGGCTCTCTGATCTGCCACAAAATCCGTCAAGGTATAATCCGTTTGATGACCAATTGCCGCAACAATCGGAATGGCAGATCCTGCAACGGCACGCACCACCCTTTCATCATTGAATGCCCACAAATCTTCAATAGAACCGCCACCACGACCAACGATAATAACGTCTACATTTGCCTCTTTATTTAATACTTCAATAGCATGTACAATTTCCATCGGCGCTTCTAAGCCTTGCACTAATACAGGAAATAATTTTAATACTACAGCAGGGTGACGTCGTTTTGATACTGTTATAATATCCCGTAGCACAGCACCCGTAGCGGAAGTCACAATTCCTACTCTTTGGGGTAAAAGGGGCAGAGTTTTTTTGCGTTCATCAGCAAATAACCCCTCTGCCTCTAACTTTTCTTTTAATTGAGCAAAGGCTAAACTTAGTTCGCCAACTCCTTCTGGCACTAATTGCTGAACATATAACTGGTACTGCCCATCCCTTTCGAATACAGTAATTTGTCCACCAGCAATGACTTTCATGCCATCTTTCGGCTCAAACTTAAGATATTGAGATCGGCTTTTAAACATGACAGCTTTCATGGTAGCATTGCTATCTTTCAATGTGAAGTAGCAATGACCTGAATAATGCTTTTTAAAGTTTGAAATTTCTCCCCGCACAAATACAGCTGCCGTTTTAGCATCTGATTCAAATAGTTGTTTAATGTACTTTGTAATTTCACTTACACTAACGATATTCATAAATCACCTTCGTATGCTAATAGCTTTTCATTCAGCAAAAAAAACCAGACATAAGTCTGGATAGCAGGTCATACTAGAAATGTTTCATATATTGACGAGTAATATAACCACTAATCCCACCTATAGTAAACCAAAAGAGGCTCCCTGGTGGAATAAGATAACCTATAACTGCTCCAATGAAAGCCCCTAGCAAAATATATTTCAGCATGAAAGCACCTCCGCATATCTATTCTTATGTATCATATGCGGAGCTATTTTTTATTGTTCCCGAGGAGGTACTTCTCTTTACTCTGTTTTCTTTTTAACTAAGGCACCTAAAATCCCATTTACAAATCGGCTCGACTCTTCTGTGCCGAAAAGTTTAGCGAGTTCGATGGCTTCATTTATAACTACATTCGGTGGTAATGATTCCGTACCAAAATTCATTTCATAAATAGCGATTCTTGCAATATTACGATCAATTCCAGCCATACGATCAAGCTTCCATTCGTTAGAAACTTGCATAATAACAGCATCAATCTCCGTTAGATGCTCTTGAGTACCCGCAACAAGATACTCTGCATATTCTCTCGTATTTTGACCTAGATTATTATTCTCACTTACTACTGCTTGTAAGGCCTCATTTTTATCTGCTGTATTATAGTCTAATTGAAACAAAGTTTGTAATGCCATTTCTCGTGATTTTCTGCGACTCATATTCTTCCTCTTTTCAAAATATACCCTATTTTCTTCTTATTTTCTTATCGGTAATAACCAGGTGGTAATAGTTTCCCCAAGATATCCATAATATCCTCTTTTTCATCAATTCGTTTACCAACGACATAGCCAGCTATCATACATAACATCACAAACATCGTCTGGAAAAAGCCAAATAAAAGAATGAATATGCCAAGAAGCATCCCCAAAAGGATACCTGTAATTTTACCACTATGGTTTTGCCATATTTCTGCTAGCAATTCATTATTCATAAATTCACCCCTTATTCCACACGCTGCTTGGCTTTAAAATCATTGGAAATATTCTCAACTAGAACCTGTACATCCGCGAGTTCAACGCCAACTGTATTTTTTATATAAGCATGAACTTTTTCCTGCAATTCTGCGGAAACGCTCGGTACATGCACTTCTGGACTTACAACTGTTTTGAGAGATATTTTCAGTCCCTGCCCATCATGCTTAACATTCACCTTCACCCCACGCACTCCTCGTGTGTGCCGGGCTGTTTTTTCCACAAGATTTTTTATCGCATCTAGTGAAATATGTACATCACCCATGTCATTATGATGAACGATAGTGTCTTTAATCCGGCGGGAGCGCATCCCTGCCAATAACAATCGAATACTCACTAGTAAAAACACAGCCCCTACCAGGCCAGCTTCCCATTGTCCGCTGATCTGTAAAATGCTTGTCCCAACAAGGTCTGAAGAAATTAGGCGCAACGAAAGTAAAATTACGCCGATTGATAAAAAAGCTAGAAACAAAGTATAAATAGATAAAATAATGCGATCAATAATTCCCATAGTATGACTCCTTCCTAGAATGCTATAACTTCGATATATTTATTCCTTTTCCTAGCGCACTCGAATATCTTCGTCTTTGCTTTCTGGAATAAAACCAACACCTTGCACATGAACGTTTACTTCTACAACATCAAGACCCGTCATGGATTCAATACCACGTTTCACATTTTCTTGCACCCTGAGTGCAATATCTGGTATGCGTACACCATATTCTACAATAATATATAAATCAACTGCCGCTTCCCGCTCGCCAACCTCTACTTTAACACCTTTTGCTAAATTTTTCTTTCCAAGCATTTCAGCAATACCGCCAACTAACCCTGCGCTCATGCCTGCCACACCAGAAATTTCAGTAGCAGCCATACCAGCAATAATTCCTACTACTTCATCAGCGATACGAATTGAACCAACGTCATTATTTTCTATTTTTTCAATGCGTTCTCTTTTTTCCATTCACAAACCTCCCACTAAGATACTTCTTATAAAAATATATTTTCAGCCTTGCTATTATAGTACTCCTATTATAGCAAAGCTTTTCCATATTTACAAACACGCAAGCTATAAATCTTGCTTTATGGTTTGCCGCTTATTGAAATATCTTCAACTTTTATACCGGATATGCGGCTGATCACTTCTGCCACTTGTATGACTTCTTCTCTTGATAGGGATGTTGCTTTCACCACTGCACTAATGGAATTATCACGGATAAATACTAATGCATCTGCAAATCCTTTTGCCCTTATTAGATTCTCCATTTCTGCTTCTTTTTGTTTTTCCATAATGATCTTTAATACCGTATCTTGGGCATGAATTCTTGTATCTTCATTCTTAGCATTCTTTATACTATCACGCAATATATCACAACGTTCACTACGAATCCTATCCCGCTCCAAACGGTACTCTGTAAAAAAATCTGGACTATTAACGGGTATAATTGGTTCTGTTATAACTGACTTGGTCACTTGCATAGCAGTAGAGCGATCCACTCTGGCCTGAAATAAGGAACTAATATCTCCAAATTCTAATATAAGTACCAAAAAGGCTAACACTCCAATGAATATTATTTTTTTTCTATTAACTTTGCAAGTAATGAATATTCCCATATTATAACCCTCACTTTTTTTGCGCTAATACGGTAATCTTATAGTTTGGGACGCCTAAACCTATTTCGATGGCCTTAGTCAGGTTTGCTTTCACATTTGAGTCATAAGCACCTTCGGCAATGACCAAAACACCTTTAATCAACGGTTTTACTTCACGAACAACAACAGGGCGATCTATACCATTTTCTTTATTGATTAGAATCTGCTCATTTTCCTTAGTTTCTGTTGTCGTACGAAGACCGCCAGAAGTGTCTTTTTCTTGAATAACCTTACTTTCTCTGACAATATTCTTCGCATGCTCCTGCGTACTGCTATTTTCCAAAGTAATGGTAACAGCTACAGCCCCCGCTCCCTTTACCTTTGTTAATACAGCAACCATTTTTTCTTCTAATAATTCTTCATAGCTATTATGAATCGGTGCCGTATTTTTCACTAGTTCAGCAGGAACCTCCGCTACAGATTTATCGGATAAACGATCGAGTATTCCGCCAGCCAGCAATAACATAATTCCTAAAATACCTAGCCAAATTAGCCTCGTATTAATAACACCGTCTTTTAGTAGTTGCTGAGGCCACGCCTTTTTAAAACCTGCTAAAATTGCCTCTAAGCTATTCATATGGCAATTCATCCCCTTTATGTATGTACTATTTTGATATCAATTACTTCCTTAGGAATTTGATATAATTCTGCAATTAAATTTATAATTTTATTTTCAAAGTCTCCCCCCATATTATTTTTTTCTTTTGCAGCTCCTCCAATAGATATTTTTTCGACTTTAACACCTGTATTCTTTATTCCTGGAGTGACATATACCACAACCTTATTAATTTTACTACTTACATTACTATGATCATCGGAATTAGCACTAACCACCACTTGGGCATCTGCCACACCATCCAAAGCCATAATCATTATTTTCATTTGCTTGGCTAATTCCTTCTTATATATTTCTGAAGATAAGTGCTCACGTTCTTGAGCCGTATCCTTCGCATGATTCAATATGATTGCCGACTGCTCCGCATTTGTACTCAGAGCCGGAACCTGAATTGACCCTAAACGAGCATGTATCGCATCAATTACAGGGTTTAAAATTGCCATCATAATAAACAGCCCCATAATGACTCTTACAAAGCGTTGCATACTGCTGCTGGGTAATAAAAGTTCTAAAAATGAGGCAAATAATACTACAAAAATAATATCCGTAACCCAGTTCGTAACAACCTCTAACAAGAAAACCACCTACCTTAGCATCATGGCTGCACCGCCGACAGCAATTATCATGGCAATCGCCAAAAAAAACATTAAAGCAACGATGACAACTGCACCAAAGACTAATAATAAATTATTGGCCATAGCATCGAGACATTTCGCCATTTTTTCATCACCCATAGGTTGTACTAAAGCACCAGAGAGTTTTATAACCAAGATAAGTGATAATAATTTGATTAAAGGAAATAGACAAATCATAAAAACAGCAATAACACCAAAAATGCCTACTGCATTTTTAATTAATAAGGATGCCCCCATTACCAGCTCTACCGAGTCAGCAAGAATCTTTCCTACAACAGGAATAAAGGTGGCCGTCGCAAATTTTGCAGTTCTAAGAGTTAATCCATCCGCTACACTGCCTGCCGCCCCTTGAATGGTAATAATTCCAATAAAAATAACCATTGTAAAACCAAGAATGATCATACTTGTCTGCCTTAAAATACCAGCTAAGTTACTTAAGGAATACTTATCTGATAAAAAATTTAAAAATTGCAAGGTAGCGGTTAATAATAATAAAGGCAGTACCACATCTTTGACAATTAGACTGACAATGCTGATGACAAATAACATGAGAGGTGTAAAAAGAGCAGCGGAGGTTATGGCACCAACACCTGCTAACAGGGTAATTAATAAGGGTAATAAAGCTTCCATGAACCCTACCATATACCCCACCGTCTGAGTGGCTAGGACTACTGCATTATAAAAGGCTTTAAGAACAATTACTGCCATGAAGATAAAACAAACACTATATGCTAATAAGGAAATACCTGATTTTTCAAATGAGTTTTGTAGATTTTGCAGCATGGCACATAAGACGGCTAAAAATAATAATTTCCCCATAAGATGAGTATTCGCCACTAATTCTTTAAAGAAACTACTCGTCACCTTTCCCCATATCTTTTGCCAATTAAAATCTAGCCCTTTCGTCGCTATATCTTGAATTGTAGAGCTGTTTAACAAGGGAATTTCCCCACTGAGTTCCTGATTCACCCTAGTAATAAACTGGTTAATACTATCCGTTGATATACTTTCCAATACTTCATTTTCCACCTGCGTAGCATCGATTGAGCTGGCAAATAGATTTCCAGTATTCATCCACAACAGAAATGTGACGATCATCAATATTCTCATTTGTATTCCACCTTATGGAATCAATCTTACGATCGTATCAAGAACTAAAGCGATAATTGGAATAGCCATAACCATCACGAGAACCTTACCGGCAAACTCAATTTTACCTGCTACCGCCCCTTCCCCAGCATCTCGGCAAACTTGCGCACCAAATTCAGTAATATAGGCAATACCAATTATCTTCAAAATAGTATTAAGATACATGGAACTAATGTTGGCTTTAGCTGCCATATCCCGAAATAAGTTCAAAACAACATTGATTTTACCAAGTACCATCAAAAAAATAATGGTTGCCAAGGCTAAACTCAGTTGCACCGCAATTTCTGGCCGTTGCTGTTTAATAATGAGAATGAGTAAGGTCACAATAAATCCGATTCCTATGATTTGAATGATCTCCATATTGTGCACCCCTTAGAATAACTTAAAAACATCCTGTACCGTATTAAATAGCTTTCCAAGTAATTGAACAACCCATAATAATACTATGGTAAAGCCCGCTAATGTACATAAATGAGCCATGTCTTCCTTACCAGCTTGTTTTAGTGCCGTATGAAAGACTGAGACCAATATTCCAACACCCGCAATTTTAAATAATATATCCAGCCCCATATTCCTCCTCCTACACCAATAAAATTACAATGGCTAATCCTCCGCAAAGTCCAAGATATCGATACATTTTAGTATTAAGATCCCGAAAACGCACCGCTTCCACTTCAAACTTTTCCATTTGTTCTATAATCATTGTTAAATAATTTACCTGTTCCTGGCGGTTCATAATCCCTAAATTTGCACCTAACAGATCTAATAGTTCTAATTCTGATTGATCTAGTAGCAATTTCCCTTGTAAATCACTCACTACCTTATTCATGGCTTGCTGAGGAGATAGACTACTCTCTTCTTCTAATAGTACTGCTGTATGATGAAAAAGTTCAGCAACTGGCCCATGTATGCCATGAGTACACTGCTTCATGGCATCCTGAAGTGGCAAAGAAGCGTAATGAATATAAGACTTTAATGATCCTAAACAACATCCAATTTGCCGAATATGCTGCGGTCGTCCATTACAGCGAGCTGCCATTTGAAAACCGATATATGTACTTACCAATAGGATTAGCAATCCGCCTGCTACTTTTAACCACATTGTACTACTCCTTTTTCAAATCTTTGATTTACACCACAGCACTTTATTTTCTTTACTATCAATTATCTTTTCTACGGTACCCACTTTAGGGTTCTCACTCAGTACTACATAACGATCAAAATAGTTACCTTCAATTAATTCCTTCACATAGGGACGCTGCCGTATCTCTTCAACATCCCTGCCGTGGATTGTCGTAAGAACACTAACCCCAGCATGAAGAGCTTCACGCAAGGCCGTTACATCTTCCTGTCGGCCTAATTCGTCGGTTGCCACGAGAGCTGGCGACATAGATCGAATCAGCATCAATATGCCGCTGGCTTTTGGACATGCATCGAGCACATCTGTTCTCATCCCAAGATCTACCGTTGGCACACCATTTCTGCAAGCTGCAATTTCAGAACGCTCATCGACTACCCCAACCTGCAGTCCTTTGCGCTCCATATTTCCCATACTGATTTGCCTTATCAAATCTCGTAGTAGCGTTGTCTTTCCGCAGCAAGGAGCTGAAATGATTAAAGTATTACACACCTTTTTTCTGCTATCAATCATATAGGGAATCACTTGATCAGCGCAGCCCTTTATTTCCCTAGCCATACGAATATTTAAAGAGCTTATATTTTTGAGAGCTTTTATCTCACCTCCATCTAAAATTGCTTGTCCTGCTAAACCAACCCTATGTCCACCTTGAATGGTTATAAAGCCCATCTTCAATTCTTGTTCAAAAGCATATAGAGAGTTTTTGCTGATAAGTTGCAGTATTTTTCCAATGTCATCTCGCGTACATATGTATGCTGTATTATGCTCCGTTGCAATCCCTCCTATAGGACTTAGCATAATCTCAACGTCTCCTAAAACCAATAATAAGGGCTGATTTACTCGTAATCGAATTTCTCTTACCTGTAATGTAGGGAAAGTAGCAAGCATAGCATGAAAATGAGGTGGCAATACAGGAAAAATAAACTCCTCTAATATATTGTCATTGCGGGCTATAGCAGTCATCTATCCTCATCCTTTCTTTACATAGATATGGCATAAAAAAAAATATATGCCAATTACATAAAAAAAAAAATCCCGGATGTCCGGGATTAAAAGTCTAGCGTCTATATTTAATTAAATTCCAGGGTGGATGCCATAGCTTAAATGATTGTTAGGTTGTTCTACATCAATATCCATATCATCTAGTTCTAAGGAACTATCATATACCGTTTCTCCGCAATGAGGGCAGGAAACCTCTACTTCGTCCTCTTCTTCTAACAAATCGGAATCAAAGCTAACCGTCTCCCGGCAAGACGGACATTGAACTTCAACAAAATCATCGGTCACAATATCTTCATACACTTCTTCTTCTAAATCACTTAAGTCTTCATCCATACTTTCAACAAAAGTTTCCAAATCTTCTTGCACCATTTGGATGTTATTAAATTCTTCTGCCATGTCATCAAGAACATCGATAATATTGATCAGCAATTTACCTTCTGCTGAATGCGAGTTCACATTCAGTCCTTGGGTTAAACCTTGCAAATAAGCCACTCGTTCTTTAATATTTCCCATAGCTATACAACCCCCTATAAACTATTTTACTAGGCTAGGACTATTGTGCCCAATAAGGCAACAGTTAATTCTGTTTTTTTAACTGCTGCTACTGTTTATTTTGGCTGTATTGCTCTCTTTCTATACAAAAATTAAAAAACCTGTATTCTTACAAGGTAAGAATACAGGTTTAAGGAAGTTATGCTCTTTCCAAATAATCGCCAGTACGAGTATCAATTCTTAAAATATCACCAGTATTAATGAATAATGGAACTTTTACCATACAGCCCGTTTCCATTTTTGCTAGTTTAGTACCACCAGTAGCAGTATCGCCACGAATACCAGGATCGGTTTCAATTACTTCCAACTCAACAGCAACAGGCAAATCAACACCGATGACATTACCTTGGAAGAAATTTATACAGATTTCCATGTTTTCTTTAAGATATTTTACGGCATCACCCAATTGTTCTGCTGTAAGTTCACTTTGTTCATAGTTTTCGTTATCCATGAAATTATATTGTCCATCATTTTCATATAAAAATTGCATTTGACGGTTATCAATACGTGCTTTAGGGAATTTTTCATTTGGATTAAAAGTCCGCTCAACCACTGCACCACTACGAACATTTTTCATTTTTGTACGGACAAAAGCCGCACCTTTACCTGGCTTTACATGCTGAAAGTCCACTATTTGCCAAACATTATTATCAATCTCAATTGTTGCACCATTACGAAAATCACTACATGAAATCATTCTATAACCTCCACTATATTTCTATCAATTGCTTGCTACTAGCTGTTAAAATTTCACAACCATCAGCTTTAACCAAAACCGTATCTTCAATACGTACTCCGCCCCACTCAGGCAGATAAATCCCTGGTTCCACTGTTACCACCATATTTTCCATTATTATAGTATGGGTATTTGCTGGTGAAAGTCTTGGGTTCTCATGAATAGTAAGACCTAACCCATGTCCTAAACCATGACCAAAATATTCACCGAAACCGGCATCTACAATAACTTTCCTGGATACAGCATCTATATCTTTCCCAGTTTTACCTGGTGAAACAGCCTCTATGCCAGCCAATTGAGCTGCTAAAACAACTTCATAAACTTCACGTTGCTTAGCTGTTGCTGGTCCAATACATATTGTCCGTGTCATATCAGAGTGATACCCTTGGTACACTGCACCAAAATCCATCGTTACCAAATCTCCAGTCTGGACTATTTTGAGAGAAGCCTTACCATGGGGCAATGCACCTCGCTTACCAGAAGCTACAATGGTATCAAATGCAGGTTTTTCCGAGCCTAGCTTTCCCATATAATACTCAAGTTCCAAAGCTATGGCCTGTTCACTCATCCCTGGTTTAATAAATGATAATAGTTGACTAAAAGCTTGGTCTGCTATTTCTACTGCTTTTTTTATCGATGCCACTTCGTTATAATCCTTTATCATACGTAAAGGATCAAGCTGAACGGGTACTAACTGCAAAGCGGGCAAGGACTCACTTAATTTGGTATACATCTCATATGTAGTAAAATCACTTTCAAAACCTATGGTAGTTATTTTCAATTCACTAGCAATACTAGCTATTAACTCATAGGCAGTCGTATTATAACGTAAAACTTCATACTCTTTCGCCTCACTACTAGCCTGTTCAATATAACGAAAATCCGTCAATAGCTTACTAGTATCCTTTGATACTAACAGTATTCCTGATGAACCGCTAAACCCGCTAAAATAGCGTCGGTTTTCAGGCTTATCAATTAGGATAGCCTCTAGGTTCTGCTTCGCCATAAACCTACGAAGAAGTTTTACTCGTTTTTCCATATTAGTTCTTACTGGCAATAATATGGCCAGCTGCCTCCAAGGCTAAAAGATAACTATCAACCCCAAAACCGCTAATCTGACCTGTTACTACTGGCGAGATCACCGAATGATGGCGAAATTCTTCTCGTTTATAAATATTAGATAAATGCACCTCAATGGCCGGAACAGATACCGCAGCTAAAGCATCACGAATAGCAATACTATAATGGGTAAAGGCAGCAGCATTAATAATGATACAAGCATAACATCCCTCAGCCTGCTGTATAGCATCAACAATAACACCTTCATAATTTGATTGTAGAAAGACTAACTTAGTACTTAAGGAGTTAGCTTTTTCTATCATCTTATCATTAATTTCATCCAGTGTAAGCTTACCATAAATATTGGGTTCTCGTTTTCCCAATAAATTTAGATTAGGTCCATGAATAACCAAAATAGACAACTTTTCTACTACCACTACATCACAGCCTTAACATAATAAATTATTAGCCTTTATATTCTAACATATTTTTTTTTTTTTGCCTAGAATATTTTATAGGATCTGGATATTTTTAAAGAATGAGAGGACTACTTATCCTTCACTGTCTTATGGCTACAATACTGCTCAAAATTTCCCCAAAGATAGGTGCAGCAATATCTCCGCCTGACATACCGTCTTCGACAAAAACAACAATGGCATATTGAGGATTTATAAGGGGTCCATAGCCAGCAAACCAGGCATGATTAATTCCTTGTCCTTGGGCGTTTTTTCGACCTGTTTCTGCCGATCCAGTCTTGCCAGCTGATCCACCTTCCTCAACATAAGCCGTTTGACCAGTGCCAAAGGTTGTAACAGCGGCCATCATTTTTTGCATTTGTCCTGCCGTCTTTTTTGATATGATTCTCGTGCCAGAAGATGAAGCGTACGTCTTAATGACTACCCCCTTAGAATTCAGCACTTTACTGACCAAATAAGGCTCCACTTTTATACCATCATTCGCAATTGTTCCAATTAGTGAGGCAATTTGTAGAGGCGTCGCCTCAAATTCCCCTTGTCCGATGGCTAAATTAGCTAGTTCACCTGGATAAATACTATCGGCTTTTGGCAGACGACCAGTTGCCTCTTCGCGAAAATTCAAACTTGTTTTATGACCAAAACCAATTTTTTGGGCATAAGAAATTAAATTTTCTGCACCCAATTGCAAGGCTACTTGAATAAATATAGGGTTGCTAGAGTAGGCCAGTGCTTCTGTAAAACTCAGTTGCCCCCGCCCCCCTTTATCATAATCCCAGCCCTTAAACCTTAAATTATTGACTTCAATATAGCCAGGATCAAAAAAATAGTCATCTGGACTGACTATACCATTTTCTAAAGCAGCTACTGCCGTTACTAATTTAAATACGGACCCGGGCTGATAAGCAGAGATTGCTCGATTTAAGAGAGGTGCCGTATCTTGCATCAAATAATCAGCAAGATGGTTCGGGTCAAAATTAGGACGTGAAGCGATTGCTAAAATTTCACCTGTAGCAGGACGCAATATTACTACAGCACCATTCATATTATGATGATCCATTATTTTTTCAACATTGTTTTGAATGCTTCGATCTAAGGTTAATACCACATTGCTTGGATCTGAACCATCTTCGAAGCGCAATCGACGATAACCAAGACCGGGAATAATCTGTTGCGTAGCATCTACTAAAGCCGTCGCATATTCTGGTTGACTTCCCCGTAGGACATCATCCCACATCCCTTCAACGCCACTAACACCCTCATTATCTGCATTATTAATATAACCGGTTATGTGTGCAGCCAAGGAGTTATGACTATAACGAACTTTTTCAGTTACAACAATAATGCCTGGTAATTTGAGTTTATTGATTTGGGAGCCTAAAGCAGCATTAATTTCTATCTTACATCTAAAAGGACGCTCATTAATATTGATTTCTCTTAAGAAGAATTCCGTTGGTAAGCTTGTTACTTGCGCTAATTTTTCACTTGCCTGCTCCTTATTTTTAATTTGCTCTGGGAAAATTAGGAGCGTAGCATGTTGTCCAGTGTTAGTAAATGATAGCCCTGCACGATCAAGAATATCCCCTCTAGGGACTTCAATCGACACTTCTTGCATACGCATTCCTAAACTTTTTTGGACTAAACTGCTATTTTCAATAATTTGCAAATAAAATAATCGCACCATCAATATCGTGCCAATTATAAAGAATAACAGTATTATATTATAAATTCTAGAAATAAATAATGCCATACTATCACCTCTTTAATAGTATGGCATTACCGCGTAAAATTATTTTATAGTTACATATTCAAAGTCAATTGGTAAATTTGCTAAAATCTCCTGCACCTCGCTATAAGTATCTGGTGTAGTGCGAATTCGCAGCACCCCTAGTCGCTCTTTAACCGTAGTCACTACTCCTAGATATTCATAACCTTCCATAATTCGATTCATAAAATTAATATGCTTAACATCAATTTGAATTAAAATTTCTTCACGCATATTCTTTCACCTGTCGACGCAACATGGCAAACTCCTGTACCGGTTTACTCATACGCATCTTAAGAAGTTGTTGGGGATGAGGAGCAACACTGATCTCATTGCCCTCTAAATCAAACATTTCAGTAATAACTTGGCAAAAATTAGCTTGCCCTGGTTGCATAATCTCTATTTCCTGCCCTACTTTCATATTATTTCGCTGTTCAACTACAGCCATACCTGTACCTTCATCATACTCCTTGACCAAACCAATAAAGTCATGTGTTTGATCATAAGAAGACGAAGTATAGATTTGATCAGCCTCTGTTGTCTTATTAAAATAAAAACCAGAGGTATAGGCACGATGAGAAATTTTCTGCAATTCTTCCAGCCACTCGGTCTTAATACGAAAACCTTGAGGATCTTCCATATAGGTATCAATTGCATCCCGGTATACCTTAATAACCGTAGCTACATAATGCACACTTTTCATTCGGCCTTCGATCTTAAAGCTATTTAAACCACTCTGTATGAGTTCAGGTATATTAGGCAGTAAGCATAAGTCCTTGGAATTAAAAATATAAGTTCCACGCTCATCCTCCATAACAGGATAATATTCACCTGGACGTTTTTCTTCCATCACATGATATTTCCAACGGCAAGATTGAGCACATTGACCACGATTGGCATCACGATCTGTAAAATAATTACTCATTAAACAACGTCCTGAATAGGATATACACATCGCTCCATGGACAAAGGCTTCTAATTCAATATTGACCTTTTCACGAATGATTTTAATATCCGCCAAAGAAAGCTCTCGCGCTAACACTACACGGCTAGCACCAAGTTCCTGCCAGCAAAGTACTGATGACCAATTTGTATTGTTAGCCTGTGTACTAATATGTATTGGCAGCGTTGGCGCTACCTCACGAATAATACGATAAACCCCAAGGTCCGAAACAATGACACCATCCACCCCACTAGCATCCAAAAATTGAATATAATTAGGTAACGCTAATAAGTCCTCATTATGGGGAAATATATTCACTGTCACATAGGCTTTCTTTCCTATACTATGAGCGAAGTTAATACCTTCTTGTAATTCCTTATCATCAAAATTATCACTAAAAGCTCTCAGCCCAAAAGCCTTACCACCCATAAATACTGCGTCAGCACCATACCGAAAGGCCATCTTTAGTTTTTCAAGATTGCCAGCAGGTGCTAAAAGTTCAGGTTTTTTCACTATTAATTCGCTCCTTGATAATACGAAATAGCTACTCCATCACCTTCATCATAGATGGTGGTGGAAAAGCGGGGATCATGGTTAACAAAATCCAAATATTCACGCAGACGTTTCACAATGGTTCGATAACGTTTTAAAGGCGGTTCACTGCCCATAACCATACCACGAAACAACACATTGTCTGCAACAACAACTGCACCTATGGAAAGCTTACCAATAACCTTTTGCAAATAATCAAGGTATTGGCCTTTCGCGGCGTCAATAAATACCATATCAAACGGACCTTCCAGCTGGTCTAAAATTTCGCTAGCATCTCCATCGATAAGCTGTATTTGCTCAATTCGACCAGCTCTCGTAATAAAATCATAAGCAGTATCAATACGATTTGCATCTTGTTCAATCGTAATTATTTTACCCTCTCGGGGCATATGATGAACCATGACTAAGGCAGAATAACCTACTGCTGTGCCGACCTCCAAAATGGATGCCGGCGCATTTTGGGCAACAACATCGATTAGCAACTGGCGACTGGCTTTATTAATAATCGGTATATTATTATCCTTGGCATATTCTTCAATTTCTGTAAACAATTCTAACATTTCATTCATATTATCTATTCACCTGCTCTATTGCTATAAGATGTTCTTCATAGGTTTTGCTAAAATGATGGGCACCTTGTTTATCTGCCACAAAATATAAAAACTCTGTCTTTTGAGGATACAAAACGGCTTGAATTGCAGCTATCCCTGGATTGGCAATGGGACCTGGCGGCAATCCAGGATGCAGATAGGTATTATAAGGAGAAGGCATTTCAGTATCTTTCACTGTTAACTCTGCTTTCGGATACCCTAAAATATATTGAATGGTTGCGCAAGATTGCAGTGGCATATCTAGTCTTAGACGATTGAGAAAGACCCCAGCAATGATAGGTTGATCTTCTGGCAATTGGGCTTCCTTTTCTACTAAAGACGCTAAAATAACAACTTTTTGAATCGATAATTCAAGTTCAGCTGCTCGTTTACGCATACTGTCATTAAATTGTTTGTCAAATTGCGCTGTCATCATGTTTAACATTTGTTCTTCCGTAGCACCTTTAGCAATCTGATAGGTATTCGGAAATAGATATCCTTCCGTCTGATAGACTACATTTGAATTTTGATTTTTCATATAAGCATAGGGAAGGAAATTTTGAGCAATCTTCTTGAAAACTGCAGCGCTGCCTATTTTCTTTTCTTGTAGTACATTTGCAATTTGTTCTACCGTATATCCCTCTGGAATCGTAATCAGTTGATAAGTAGTTTCGCCCTTTGCTAGCATCGCTACGATTTGTTGCAACGTCATATTTTTGTTGATAACATATTCACCAGCCTGCAGGGAATTTTGTAGTCCTTGGATCTTCGAGACTATCTGAAATGCAAAGACATTTTTAATAATACCTTGTTTGTATAGTAACTCTCCAATATCACGGGCTGCCATTCCCGGCTTTACTTGGATTATAATTTTTTCCGTTGTTACAGAGGTTGCTTGTTGGGATATTCCATACACGATGCTACCTAAACACAACAGACTAATGACCACAATAATGTGCCACTTAAATTTGAGCAATTGTTCACCCATTTGTAATCACCTCACTGTTACCTACACCTATCTTTTAAAATTACTGACTATATTATACACAAAATGCTAACAAAAGACTAGGTTTCTACTAATTCCTTCTTAACTAACTCTAAATAAAAAGAATGATTACTACAATAACACTATCCATCGTTTGGAAGAGCAAAGAAAAAGACTGTGTTTTCACACAGCCCCTTTGTTTGCTATTACTATTTTTTTATATAATACCATGAGCTTTCATAGCCTCCGCAACTTTGATAAATCCAGCAATATTTGCACCAGTGACGAAGTTGTCTTTTTCTCCATATTTTTCAGCCGCTTCACTGGTATTTTTATAAATATTAATCATTATTTCTTTAAGTTTTGCATCTACTTCTTCAAATGTCCAAGATAGCCTCATGCTATTTTGGGACATTTCCAAAGCAGATGTTGCAACTCCACCAGCATTTGCCGCCTTTGCTGGTCCAAATAAGACACCATTTTCAAGGAATACTTTTGTCCCCTCAAGAGTCGTAGGCATATTAGCACCTTCGCCGACAGCCTTACAGCCATTTTTGACAAGTATGTAAGCATCCTTTTCGTTAATTTCATTTTGCGTGGCACAAGGAAGTGCAATATCACATGGAATTGTCCAAATCCCTGAGCACCCTTCATGATAGTCAGCCGTTGGATGATATGTAACATATTCAGCAATTCTTTTTCTATCAACTTCCTTGATTTGCTGTACGGTGGCAACATCAATACCATTGGCATCATAAATATAACCATTAGAATCACTCACTGCTACCACATGACCACCATATTGCTGAGCCTTTTGCGCAGCATAAATAGCCACATTTCCCGATCCCGAAACCACTACTTTTTTGCCTTCAAATGACATTCCTTTGGCTTTCAGCATCTCATCAACAAAATAGATAAGTCCATACCCTGTTGCTTCGGTTCTTGCTAAGCTTCCGCCATAAGTCAAGCCTTTACCCGTTAAGATACCTGCTTCGTATGCATTGCTAATTCTTTTGTATTGACCAAACAAGAAACCAATCTCTCGTCCGCCAACACCAATATCCCCAGCTGGAATATCAATGTCCTGACCAATATGTCGATAAAGTTCTGTCATCATGCTTTGACAAAACCGCATAATTTCGCCATCTGATTTCCCCTTGGGATCAAAATCAGAGCCGCCTTTACCGCCACCAATCGGTAATCCCGTTAATGAATTTTTGAAAAGCTGTTCAAAACCCAAAAACTTAATGATACCTGCATATACGGAGGGATGGAAACGCAAACCGCCTTTATAGGGTCCTATCGCGCTATTAAACTGAACTCTAAAACCCCGATTGACTTGTACTTTGCCAGCATCATCAACCCAAGGAATTCTAAATATAATCTGACGTTCCGGCTCAACAATTCTATCTAGTATTCCAAGTTCAATATACTCAGGATGTTTTTCAAGCACGGGAACTAAAGATTCCAACACTTCTTGAACGGCCTGGTGAAACTCAGGTTCATTGGCGTTTCTTTTCACAACTCGGGCATAGAGTTCCTCGCAATACTTTTGTGCATTTACAATCATCTAAATCCCCCTCAATGTTATTCTCTTTCGCCATATCACACGTAAAAAGTTACCATTTATAACCATTACTTCAATTATAGGAACAATATATCATTGTGTCAATGTGTTATACTTATTTATTTTTATGAAATAGCCCAAGCATAGGGGCTCTCTGCACATCTTGTTGCGCAAACCAGAGTTTTGCCCCTAAACGTCATATAGATACAAAAAAAGATGAAGCCTATTCGGCTTCATCTTCTTCTATCATCAGTTCTTCGTAAGCTTTACGAACTTCTTCAAATTCCTCATCAGTAGGATCGACATATATTTCCTCGCCATTCTCATCAGTATCAATGCGCGCAATATATACATCAACTTCATCTTCAGAACAACCGCATCCAGCATTGCATTCGCAATCATCGCTTTCACATTGATCTTCATCTGCGTCAATAGGAATTAAGATTGCATACTGCTTATCGCCAACTGGAACAATCATTTCCTCACGATAATAATATTCGTTACCCTCTTCGTCAGTCATGACTACCACGAGCTCGTCTTCCATTTCTTCGAGGTCCTCTTTTTCAAAATCAGCCATTAATTTCACCTCTTCCTTTTAGTGTACTGTCATTTTATCGTAGAAAACTTATCCTGTCAAGGAAGTTCTTAGCAGGGCAAGCTATCAAGATAACCCTGTAATATAAACACTGCAGCCATCTTATCAATCACTTTTTTTCTTTTTTCGCGCCTCACATCAGCAGCAATGAGTGCTTTTGTTGCCGCTACCGTCGATAAACGTTCATCCCACAAACAAACTTTAATTGTAGGGAAAATCTCCTGAAGGTTGGCCGCAAATTGCTGCATTAATTCTCCTCTAGGACCAATGGTTCCATTCATATTCTTTGGCAAACCAACAACAATGGTGGAAACCTCATATTCAGCAACAAGCTCACCTAATCGGATCAAATCCTTCTCTAAAGAAGTTCGATGGATGACTTCTATACCTTGAGCAGTCATTAGTAATAAATCACTTGCTGCTATACCAATGGTTTTATCACCCACATCAAGACCTAGTATGCGCATAATTCCTCCAAATATACCTTCTCAAGTAACATTATATAATTTTTAAACAAAATTCTGGACAATAAGCACCGCAATAACCGCATAATACACATTTATCAGGAATAGTTACCGCTTTACCATTTGCAATTACAATGGCTCCCATTGGACATTTTTCAGCACATTTGCCGCAACCCTCGCACCAATCTTCCACTAGTAATCGTCGTTTTTGTGCTGTAACTTTATCACGTAAGGACTTTTCAACCGTATGACCGGTAAAAACCGCACAATTTACAGCAACTTCTTCTACTGACTGCATGCCAACAGCAACGGCATGGATGTTTGGCTGAGCTAAAATCCAGCGAAAAGCTTCCTCTGAAACAGAGCTTAAATGTCCGCCACCAAGGGCTTTCATTGTATAAATTCCTTTCCCCGTATAAGATGCCAGTTCAATAGCTGCTAGCATTTCTTCTACCGTGCCTCCGCAAATGCCAATGCCTGCCATATTCAAAATAGGATGTATCACATCTATTTCATCCATTAGCGCTACTGCCCGTACAACATCTACTGTGTGAGTAGATACCCCGATGGCTCGCACTAGCCCTTTTTGTTTAGCCTCTATTAAAAAATCTAGTGCTTCCTGGTGACCTTTTAGTGTCATACGCGAGGTTTGCTCATGCAGCATGAAGATATCAATATAATCACGCCCTAAAGCACGGCAAGCGTTATGAACACTTTCTTCCATTCCCTTATAGGTATAGGCATAGGACTTTGAGGCTATGATAATGTTATTATCATAGCCTGGTAAGGCTTCACGAATATAATCATAGGTTTGATATAATTCAGCAGTATCAATAAAATTTACCCCTGCAGCAAAGGCCTTTCGTATAACGTTAGCACCTTCTTGCAGAGGCATTTTAGCTTGCAAGGGTCCAACCGTAAGACCCCCAAAGCAAATTCGAGATACATTAAGCTTTGTATTGCCGAGCAACCTGTATTCCATATTATTTATCCTTGAGATATGCTCTAACCAATTCTTCTAGAAGTTCATCTCTTTCTAACTTCCGAATTAACCCCCGAGCATTATTATGACTGGTAATATAGGTAGGATCTCCTGACAAGAGATAACCTACGATTTGATTTATAGGATTATATCCCTTCGTCACTAAGGACTGATAAACGGTCCGAATCACCATAGCAGCATTGTTTTCTTCATTATCTACGCGAAACATCATTGTTTCTTCTGTTATATTGGCCATTGAGCATCCTCCTCCCCCGATATTATCTCCATCTTTATACCACTATATTCTACCTTGACTAGTTATTTCCTCTATAAAAGAGAAAATAAATTAAAACTATACTTAGAGTAAGGAACTTACTCTAAGTATAGTGAGTAGAATTTATTGGATTTGATTCTTAATAAGTGCTATACCTGCTTGCAAAGCATCGGAGATTTTTTCTGGTTGCTTGCCGCCAGCTTGTGCCATATCTGGGCGACCGCCGCCGCCGCCGCCAGCAACTTTGGCAACCGCTTTTATAATATTACCTGCATGTATCCCTTTATTAATCGCTTCCTTTGTTGCCATAGCAACAAAATTAACCTTATCAGCATTTACTGCACCAAGAGTTATAACTCCGCATTGCAAGCGATCCCGTACCAAGTCTGCCACCGTACGCAGACTATCCATGTCAGCACTGCTGACTTGTCCTACCACGATTTGGACACCATTTGTCTCTTGCGAATTTTCTAATAGTTCCTTAACTTCAAGCTGTGCTTGTTTTGTATTGAGGGCTGCCAATTCTTGTTCTAATTCCTTTACCCTGCCCAATACATGATCTACTCGGCTGATTATTTCTTCTGGACGAGCCTTAAGCATCATGGCTGCATTTAAGAGTAAATTCTCACGATTTTGTATATACTCTATAGCTCCAGTTCCTGTGACAGCTTCAATCCGTCTGATACCAGAGCCGATACCAGTTTCGCTGATAATTTTCAATAGTCCGATCTCTGCAGTATTCTCTACATGACTGCCGCCGCAAAGTTCTGTACTTACATCAGCAACCTTTACTACACGCACAGATTCACCGTATTTTTCGCCAAATAAAGCTAGGGCCCCCATATCTTTAGCCTTATCTTGGGTTGTTTCCATAATATCTACAGCAATATTTTCAAAGATCGCATCATGTACAATTTTTTCTACACGCGTTAATTCTTCTGCTGTAACTGGTGAAAAATGAGAAAAGTCAAAACGCAATCTCTCTGGATTTACAAAAGACCCTGCCTGATTTACATGGGAACCAAGAACTTCTTTTAAGGCAGCATGCAATAAATGAGTTGCCGTATGATTGCGTGCAATATGGCGTCGTCTATTACTATTCACCTTTAAGACCACTTCATCTTTGGCTTTTACGGAACCTTCCGTTACATTCCCCAAATGATAAACTGTACCATTTAGCAATTTCCGCACAGCAGTAATTTCAATTTTCCCTAGCAGGCTTTCGAGAAAACCGATATCGCCAACTTGTCCGCCGCCCTCGGCATGGAAAGCGGTGACATCCAGAATCACCCCAACCTCTTCTCCATCATGAACTTCATCTACAATAAGACCATCTTTCCAAAGCACAACAACCTTGCCTTTTGTTTCTTCTTCATCTACACGAAGTTCTTCTGTCGCAACTGCTGATAGATCAGGTATGATAACTTGTTCTTCACTTGCCTGGCGACCAGCCCGCGCTCGTTCCCGTTGTTCTTTCATGGCAACATCAAAAGCTTCTTTATCAAGCTCTATGCCATGTTCTTCGACAATCTCTAAGGTAAGTTCCCATGGAAAACCAAAGGTATCATATAGCTTGAAAACAGTGGCTCCATCTAGGGTCATTACACCCGTTTCTTTTAATACTTGTATATGTTTATTCAACAATTCCATACCTTGTACCAAGGTAGTTTGAAAACGTTCTTCTTCTAATTGAATTACCTTTTTAATATAAGCTTCTTTTCCCCCTAAATCAGGATAAGCTTCCGCAAAAATCCCCACGACAACATCTACCATGGGAACTAAGAACATTTTTTCAATTCCGAGTAGCCTTGCATGACGAACCGCCCGCCGTAAAATACGGCGTAGCACGTAACCGCGCCCTTCATTTGATGGTAGCACACCATCTGCAATCATAACTGTCATGCTGCGAATATGGTCTGCAATCACTTTTAAAGAAATATTCGTCTTATTAGAAGGACCATACTCTACACCTGCTACTGTTGCTGCATGTTCAATTAGAGGAAACAACAAATCCGTTTCAAAGTTAGATGGCTTATTTTGCAGTACAGAAGCAATACGTTCAAGGCCAGCACCTGTATCGATATTTTTCTTTGCCAGCGGTGTATAATTACCTGCTTCATCCCGATCATATTGGGTAAATACTAAATTCCATATTTCCAAATAACGATCGCAGTCACAGCCCACAGCACAATTGGGGCTATCACAGCCTCTTTCTGGACCTAAATCAAAATAGATTTCGGAACAAGGACCACAAGGACCAGGGCCGATTTCCCAAAAATTATCTTCCATACGGATAATACGCTCAGCTGGAATTTTAATATCATGATTCCAAATAGCAAAAGCTTCATCATCTTTTGTATGAATGGTTATCCATAATTTATCAATTGGCATTTCCAACTGCTCAGTAAGAAACTCCCAAGCCCAAGCAATGGCTTCTTTTTTAAAATAATCACCAAAAGAGAAGTTGCCAAGCATTTCAAAAAAAGTATGATGACGCGCCGTACGACCTACATTTTCAATATCTCCCGTACGTATACATTTTTGACTTGTACTAATACGCGGATGAGGCGGATTCATTTTTCCTGTAAAAAAAGGTTTAAAAGGTGCCATACCAGCACCAACGAGTAACAATGTTGGGTCATTTTCTGGAATTAAAGGATAACTTTTTAGTACTAAGTGATCTTTATTAGCAAAAAACTGTAACCATTTTTTGCGTAATTCATTTCCTGTCATATAATTCAAGTTCATCTACCTCCAAATTGTTAGGGATACCCATGTTCGCAATTATACATAATTTATCTTACAGTGTCAATAAATGGTGATTATAGTAATACTTTAAGCAGATGATGCACAAAAACCTTGCCAATAGCTGCTAGGGGAACGCCAAGCAGCATCCCTAGTAGACCGCCGACTTCACCGCCGACAAATACAAAAAAAATCACACTTAGGGGATGTAATCCGATATTTTCTCCAATAATTTTAGGATGAATGATATTGCCCTCTATTTGTTGGATAATAACAAATAGAAGTATCACCTTTGCTGTAAGCCATGGAGATTGTAAAATAGCTAGCAGTACAGCAGGAGCAGCGCCAATGATTGGCCCAAAATAAGGAATAATATCAAAGATAGCTGCCATTAAGCCAATCATGACTGCAAATTTCAATTGCAAAAAATACAAACCCATAGTTACAAAAATACCAACAATACAAGCCACTGTCAACTGTCCTCGAATGATTCCGCTAAGGACTTTGTCTACATCTTTAAAAAAGGAAAGTATTTCCGTGCGCCAACGACCGGGTAATAGTAATAATAGTTTTTCTTTAATTTCATACCAGTCATGAAGTAAATAAAAGGCTAAAATGGGACTAATGGCGAGGCCAATAGCATTTTTCATGATAAGAATAACACTATTTACAAGTTGTCCAATAAATTCTTGCAAATCATGTTCCATTGATAGTAACGCTTCATCAATAGCCAAGCGAAAGGAATAAGGTAATGCTGAATTGTGGTATTGTTCTTGAAGCTGAAGAAGTAATTCCTCTATCCGAGCTACTATCATTGGTAAATCTTTCGAAAAGCTTTCTACATCTCGGATTAGCAAGGTCAGTAGCTTGGCACCGCAAAAAAAAGTAAGCGTCAGCAGCAAGGCATAAATAATAAGGATTGCCCACACCCGTTGTACACCTTTTTTTTCAACATAGCAGACTATCGGATTTAATATATATGCTAAGAATAATCCGATTAGAAAGGGATATAAAGCATTACGAACTGTCCAAAGGAAATAACAGCTAGCAACGACAATACAGAGCAAAAAGAACGTCTTAATCATTGTCTTATTGATTCCCATGATAAACACCTCATTAAAAATAAAGCGGTGACCCTCTGGTCTCCGCTTTATTTTAACTTATATATTCCTCAACCACCAAGAGGAAGGAAAGAATCTTCTGGTTCTAAATATAGAGTCAAAGTACCATCAGGCTGTACGTTAAAAATGGTAGTCTCATTGCCATGTATAATAAATTCTACACAACAATCCCAGCAAAAATATTGTTCTGACCCTACTTTTCCAATAGCTCGCTTATTCTCACAGACAGGACAACTTATCATGACATCTCCATCCTACTCTTTGATTTCTTAAACATCCTGCTATGTTAAAGATTGCATTTCATTATGATCCCCATCCTTATGGAGTAATTTGCTCATTATTTCAGGTACAATGATTTTGTCCTCGCCAATCATTTGTGCTTGTGGCAGCGGCATGATCAAACGTCCATACAATAAATCACCTAAGACGCTTTCTGATAATTGATACCATTTTATTTCCCCTGTCATTTTATCAATCATAATATCAACTAACATTCCTAAACGAAGTCCAGCTTCTGTAAATATTGCTTTGTCAAATAGTTCTGCCAAAGGATAGGTATCGGATATAGACTGTAAGGTTTCTAACGAACGAATTTTCTTCTGATTGGACAGCATAATAGCATCTTCACCAAGACTAAATACATCTTCAAAAGGAATAAAACCATCTTCTACATTATCGCCAGCAACAATAAACCCTAGCAGGACAGTCCTGCTTATATCCACCATGACTTCTGAAACTTCACCAACTTGTTTACCCGTGTTGGTTTCCAATACTGGTAGGCCAAGGACATGTCTGAGTTTTTGCATTAGAGCAACTCCCCGTAGAACTTCTACTATTAGTATGACCAAAAATACGAATTTTTATTAACTGCATGACAAATAAAAAAAAGAGAGGGTTATCCCTCTCTAGCGAATTGACTGCTTTATGATTCCCCCGCCAATTACCAAATCTCCATCATAAAAAACTACGGACTGACCAGGAGTAATTGCTCTTTGGGGCTCAGAAAAGCGAACGTGCACCTTACCGCCTTCTAGGGGCGTAATGTTAGCCATTCCCTCTTTTGAGCCATAACGAATCTTAGTGGAAGCAGTTATGGGCTGAGTTAAAGTATCCATTGTAATAAAGTTCAAATCATCAGCAATAAGCTCACTGGCAAAAACATCTTGATCATTTCCCACCACGACTCGATTGCCTGCATAATCAAGTTCCACCACATATAAGGGTACTCCTGTGGCAATTCCGAGTCCCTTACGTTGTCCAATCGTATATAACGGCAATCCTTGATGCTTACCCAAAACGTTACCATGAATATCTACCATGTTGCCTGGTTTCAAGGCATTTGGTGACTTTTCCGCCAAAAAGCTTTTGTAATCATCATTTGGTACAAAACAAATTTCTTGACTTTCAGGCTTATTGGCAACGGATAAACCATATTCTCTTGCAAGTTCTCTTGTTCTCACTTTAGTATAACCACCAAGGGGCATCAAAAAATGCTTTAGGGTATTTTGATTTAAATGATATAAGGCATAGGATTGATCTTTGGTATGATCGATACCTTTGCTTAAGGTATGCCTGCCTAGTTTATCATCATAGGCGATACGAGCATAGTGACCTGTCGCCACATACTGAGCACCAAGGGCTAAGGCTTTTTGGAGTAATCCTTCAAATTTCACATAGCGATTACAAGCTATACAAGGGTTTGGGGTTTTTCCATTGCTATATTCACGTATAAAATATCCTACAACAGTTTCCTGAAACATATCGCGAAAATTAAGAACATAATAGGGAATGCCTATTGTTTCTGCCACCCTGCGCGCATCATCAACGGCACTTAAAGAACAGCAGCCACGATTTTCCGCATCATCTTCTGGGATGTCTTTATCCCAAATTTGCATTGTTGCACCAATTACATCATATCCTTGCTCAACCAAAAGGGCGGCAGCCAAAGAACTGTCCACCCCTCCGCTCATGGCTACAAGAACTCTTGGTTTCGTACCCATGAAAAAATCACTTTCCTTTTTTCTGTATATAGTCCTTAATCGCTTCATGTAGTGCATCAGCCGCTAAATTCGAACAATGCATTTTTGCTGGCGGTAATCCATCTAAAGCCTCAGCAACAGCATCATTAGAAATTTTTAACGCTTCCTCTACAGTCTTACCCATTACAAGTTCTGTGACCATACTGCTTGTAGCAATAGCAGCCCCGCAACCAAAGGTTTTAAACTTCACATCTTTAATAATATTATCTTGTACATCTAAATAAATCCTCATAATGTCACCGCATTTAGCATTGCCAACTTCACCTACACCATTGGCATTTTCAATTTCACCCACATTACGCGGATTTGCAAAATGATCCATAACTTTTTCTGTATACATAAAATTCACCCCTCAATTAAATTAATGATTATGACATTGGCTGCAAGGATTGTTTTCTGCCAATTTACTGTTTGCATTTAGTGGCGACATACTACGCAGTTTTTCAACAATAATGGGTAACACTTCTAGACAATAGTTGACATCTTCTTCTGTATTATGACGGCCTAAGGAAAGGCGCAATGATCCGTGAGCTGTTTCATGGTTCATTCCCATTGCCAGCAATACATGAGAAGGATCTAAGGAACCGGATGTACAAGCTGAACCACTTGAAGCTGCAATGCCTTTCATATCAAGATTAAGCAGCAAGGATTCTCCTTCAATGTAGAAGAAACTAAAATTCACATTGCCTGGCAACCGAATCTCAGGATGTCCATTTAGCTTGATATCCGAAATTTTTTCTTGAATCCCCTTCATTAGTTTATTGCGCAGTGCACTAATGTGAGAAATTCGTTGCTCCATTTCATTTTTTGCTTGCTCCGCTGCTTTTCCCAGACCTACAATGCCAGGTACATTTTCCGTACCAGCTCTAAGTTTACGTTCTTGGGATCCGCCTTGCTGTAGGGACTCAATTTTTACACCTTTGCGAATATAGATAGCGCCAATACCTTTAGGACCATATAACTTATGCCCTGAGACACTAAGTAAATCAATATTATATTCATTTACATCAATTGGATAATTTCCAACGGCTTGTACAGCATCCGTATGAAAGTAAATGCCTTTTTCTTTAGCTAATTGTCCGATTTCCTTAATAGGCTGAATGGTACCTACTTCGTTATTGGCAAACATGACACTAATCAAAATTGTTTTATCGGTAATTGCATTTTTCACATCTTCTATGCGCACCATTGCATTCTCATCCACAGGCAAATAGGTTACGGTAAAACCCTGTTTTTCCAGTGCTTCACAAGTATGTAATACAGCATGATGTTCGATGGCTGTCGTAATAATATGATTGCCTTTTTTGCGATTGGCAAAAGCCACACCTTTGATTGCTAGGTTATCAGACTCAGTACCGCCACTCGTAAAAAATACTTCTTTCTCATTGGCGCCAATCAAATCAGCAACATGTTTTCTTGCTTCATTAACAGCTTTATTCGCCTCGCGTCCAAAAAAATGTATGCTTCCAGGATTACCAAACTTATCCGTCATATATTCTATCATTATTTTTGCGACCTCACCATCAGCAGGTGTTGTTGCAGAATGATCAAAATAAACTCTTTTCATTGTATTATACATCTCCTCGTAATTTTTCTTCACGGCATAAATCTGCGAGCGAAATAGAATCTACCACTGCATTTATGCTAGTACATACTTTAGCCCAAACATCTCGAGTAACGCAAATCCCCGCCCGTTCACAAGAGTCATGATCATTTGTATGAGTCAATAAACAATCTACTAAGGTTATGGGTCCTTCCATCACTCTTAGAATATCACCTACTGAAATTTGGGCTGGATCTTTACTTAAAGTATACCCACCTTGCGCCCCGCGAATACTTTTCACATAGCCCGCTTTACGCAACGTACTTACTAATTGCTCTAGATAGTTTTCTGAAATTTTTTGGCGTCCAGCAATACTTTTTAAGGAAATAGGCCCTTGCCCATAATTCATTGCTAAATCGTACATCGCAGCTACGCCATAACGGCCCTTTGTCGATATTTTCACAATAATCTCCCCTGCTATTACCCACTATTCCGAGTAACATACTAGGTTTTCTTGTTTATTAATATACCAAAAATAATTTCTTTTGTCAAAACAATAGCGATAATTTTTATATATTTTAAATTACATTTTCTTCCTTGTTACTGTATCATTATTCCATCATCTATTTTTTGACTGGTGGTAACGTAGCAAATCAATAAATGCTTCCAATCTAGTAAGTACCCCAGCCTCACCTGATTGCTCATCAAACGCTAAAGACAATATGGGTATATTCAATTCCTTACCAACTTGTGGCAGGATATTTTTAGCAATTGTTTCAGGCATACAACCAAAAGGAGCTACCTGGATAATGCCATCAAAACCAGCTTTACTCATTTCTACAGTACATCCAATGCTCCTGACTGCATGACCACCTACATAGTGGCCTAAATAAGGTTTTGCTAACGCTATAATCTGTTGATAGGCATTATAATACTGACGCTTGCGTTGGAGATGCACTCGCACATAATCAGTAAGAAACATAGTCTTATGCACTTCTACACCCATTTTCCCCAACTGCCTTACGATATCTTGATTCACAAAAGGTTCAAGCATAACATATATTTCACCTATGATCCCGATTCGCAGCGGTTCATAGCCCCATTGTAACTCTACCTTATTTATATTTTCATTATATCTTTCTACTAAGGGCTGTACATCAGAAATCTTCTGGATTGTTTCCATTTCATTCACTGCTTCTTGCCAAAGGAGATCTGCCACTCCCGTTACCTTTTCACGAGAACGAACATTGCATATCCTTTCCTCCAGACTATCAAGGGCTGTCATTTTTGCACCAGCGAATTGAAAAGCCTCATAGACCTCCTTCCAATTCTTCTTCGGTGTGAGTCTGCGCAAAAGCTTTGCTATTTCAATGAAATTGGGTTCAATCACAATAAGCTCAAATTTAAAGCCTAGTTCTTTTAAAATATTCTTTTGTACTTCTGCATAATACCCTAACCGACACGGACCAACTCCACCACAGGTAATTATCGTATCAGCCCCTGCTTTGAGGGCCTCGATAAAATTCCCTAATGTAATTTTAAAAGGTAGGCAGGCCATTTCTGGAGCATATGCAGCACCTAAATCCATTGTTTTTTTTGTAATAGGGGGCGGCAACAGAACCTGTAATCCAAGATTTTCAAATAAGGTTTTGAGAGTAATATGCATTGTCCCCATATGAGGAAAAGTAACAATCATACTTGTACTCTCCTCTCTAGCATATCAATAAACGCTTCCAATCTGGTAATAAACCCCGCTTCAGCTGTATGTTCATCGATTGTCAAAAGCATAAAGGGCACATTAAGGCTTTGCGCACGCCCTTTGATGATTTCACTGAGTAAAGAATCAGGTCCACAACTAAAGGAACTGATCACTATCAATCCATTTACCTGCCTTCTTTCCATCAAAGCAAATGCCGCACCAATTAGATGGCTATAACAACACCAAAAAACCTCTTTTTCTAAGCAAGTAGCACTTTTTTTTGCTTCATTCAACCCTACCATCTCTGGCGTTATTATATTGATACCCCGATTACTCAGCTTCGTGAGTACATTCATACTAATTTGACGATCATAAATCATATAGGGCTGGCCAATCAGGCCAATACTTATGTTGTTATGATTGCAAATTGGTACATAACACTGTGCAGAACTGGATTGCAAAGCCTGGTACCATGCATAAAGACTGGCTACCCTTCCTACATTAAGAATATTACCTACGGCTGTCACTGCATGATATAAACTGCGCCAATCCTTACGAAGATTAACCGTGCTCTCCAGTAGCTTGGGCAAATTGGGAATATTGTTCCTGAGCAGATCTGGCAATCCAATCATTTGTGGGCAAGTATATTGCTCCTTTGCCACACTAACAATCCGAGGTACAAATACATAATCAACGTTCTGGCATACTTCATAGACATGACCAAAATAAGCCTTAACAGGCAGGCATACCTCATCTAGTGTATTGCCATACTGTAAAGTCTTATGAGAAGTTTCCCCAGAGACAATCACCTTTGCTCCAATTTTTTGCAAGAAAGTCTCCCATATATGTCCATATTGATAATATAATAACCCGCGTGGTATACCAATTCGTTTTCTCAATTACTTCACTCCAATAATCCTAATGAATGATCTATTTCACTTTTATTATCACCATAAAATAATGAAAGCAACCCTATAACTTCCATTTATAAAAATAACATTTACTACACAATACTATAAGTATGATTTCACAAAAACTTACTTGAAGAGGCAATATAGACTCAATATTCTTTTCCATAAAGGATTGATAATGTGAACGTTCATATCGGTATTCCACGAGCAATGCTTTATCACGAATTTGGTAGTTTATGGACTTCCTTTTTTGAAAATCTAGGGGTCCCGGTAACTGTATCGAAGGAAACCACTCAGCAAATACTCAATCGAGGTACTATGCTGGCAATTGATGAATCATGCCTGCCACTAAAGATATACCTTGGTCATGTGGAGTCATTATTACCTCATTGTACCCATCTTTTTATTCCCCGTATTGCAAGTTATCATCCTGGTTTTTTTCTTTGCGCCAAATTTGCTGGTTTACCTGATATTGTCAGAAATGCTTTTAACCTCTCCCCAAGCCAACTGATTGCTCCAAACATCGAAAATAACTCTCTTATCACTGAGCTTCAAGGGATTTATACAACTTGCCGGTCTCTAGGCCTATCCAATACAGCAGGTTACCTTTCCTATTATCAAGCAAAAAAATCCTGGAAAAACAACTTTTCCAGACCTGCTTCTGGACCGAAAGTAGCAGTTGTTGGTCATAGCTATTTACTAAAGGATACTTTCTTCTGCCGTGATATCTTAGGCACCCTCTCCCAGCGAGGTATACAAATAATTACACCTGAGAACATTCCAAGTAAAATATTATACCAAGAATCTGTAGCCTCTCAGTCTGATATTTATTGGCAGCTATCTGCTAAAATTGACGGAGCAGTTGCGATCTTCAGCCGCCAACCCGACATTCTCGGTATTATTATAGTATCTAGCTTTGGCTGCGGACCTGATTCACTCTTGAATGAATATATGGAACATCAGATTCTGAAAAAAAGCAATAAACCTTATCTCATTCTCAATCTTGATGAACATACTGGTACTGCAGGTATTGTTACCCGTATAGAAGCATTCTTAGATTTAATGGATTGGAGGTTATAATCTTGCAAGTAACATTTCCCCACATGGGCTATTTGAATATCCCTGTCTATAATATGCTGACAAATCTCGGGGTTAATGTCGTGGAAGCGCCGCCAATTAGCAAAAGAACGATTGAGCTAGGTTCTCTCTATTCCCCCGAAGGCGTCTGCCTGCCCTACAAAGTAAATATGGGTAATTTTTTAGAAGGAATCGAGGGCGGAGCTGATACATTAGTAACGGTTTGCGGAGCAGGTAAATGCCGCCAGGGCTTTTATAATAAAGTACAGAAAATAGCCTTAGAAGAAAAAGCTCCCGTACAACTTTATACGATAAATACTTCAGAAAATCTATTTAAAAATCTATTTATTTTCTTGCAGACCGTAGCACCCACTGCCAGCCGTTTTTCCATTATAAAAAATATTGCCCTTGCAATTAAGACTTTAACAGCCCTTGATGCCATTAATACTGCTAAGAACTATTACGGGGCACGTACTAAAAAAGCTGATACAATTATTGCCATTTATCAAAATGGAATGGGGCAATTGGCTAAGTGCCATACATTTCAAGAAATAACTGCTAAACAAAGAGAAATTACACTGCAGATGCAAGCTATTGCTACTGACGATATCAGCCAGCCCATAAAAGTAGGGCTGATTGGTGAACTTTATTTATTATTAGAACCATATGTTAATCACAATATTGAAGATCTACTAATAAAGCAAGGTGTTGAAGTGAAGAAATTCGTCTATACTGGCGATTGGGCCTATTCCCAAATTATTTTACGCACCTTAGGGCTCTATAATGAAGAAACAGCTTATTTAAAACAAGCACGTCCTTATTTGAACTATCATGTAGGGGGCGATGGCTTAAAATCCGTCGGCACCGCCCTCTATTATACACATCATCACTATGATGGTATTATTCACCTTTACCCTTTGGGCTGTATGCCTGAAATAGTAGCCCAATATGCACTTAAAAATATTTCCAAAGACTATAATACCCCTATGCTAGCTTTAAGCATTGATGAACATGCAAGTGATGTGGGAATCATTACTCGCCTCGAAGCCTTTATTGATTGCCTCAAGCACAAAGGAAAATAGCAGTGTATATAAGTAAATGGAGGTCAATACATAATTGACCTCCATTTACTTATATACTTATGCTGCTTGCCCATTTACCACAGCGATCACCCCACATTGCCCCAATTTGATCATTTACTTTAAGTTCAATAACTTCACATGTATTAGGACAGCCATCACATTCAAAACTACGGGGTGTATAGGTATAATTGATTATATCAAAACCATGAAAAGCGGTTGTCTGCTTACCCTTTATCATTTGTTCCTTAGCTAAGAGTGCTGAGCCAATTGCCCCCATAACATTATAATAAGGCGGCACGATTACGGAACAATGCAATGCCTCTTCAAAAGCTCGTTTCATACCCTGATTGGCAGCTACGCCTCCTTGAAAGATGATAGGTCCTCGAATCTCTTTACCTTTGCCTAAATTATTAAGATAATTGCGCACTAAAGCTTGACATAATCCACTTAAAATATCTGGAATCTGATGTCCTGTTTGCTGTTTGTGAATCATATCTGACTCGGCAAATACGGCGCAGCGTCCTGCTACCCTTACAGAGGTGGAAGATTCAATGGCCCGTTCACCAAATGTCTCTATTGGTATATTAAGCCTTGCGGCTTGTTGATCTAAAAAAGAACCCGTTCCTGCCGCACATACCGTATTCATTGCAAAATCAGTGACAATTCCATCACGAATAATAATCATTTTGGAATCTTGTCCACCAATTTCAATGACCGTCTGCACATCAGGAACAATATGCATAGCCGCTACAGCATGGGCTGTAATTTCATTCTTAATCGCATCAGCACCTACAACTAATCCTGCCAATTGTCTGCCACTACCTGTAGCCCCTACCCCTTTTATTATAAGTCCTGGATTACATTCTTTAATTTGCTTCAATCCTTCTTGTACGGCATCAATGGGGCGCCCCTGAGTTCTTATATATAAATGATTAATAATTTCATCTTGCATATTAAGTACTGCAACATTGGTACTTACAGAACCAACGTCAAACCCTAAAAAAACCTGCATAACGTAATCCTCCTAGAGATGTATTTAAACATTAACTCTAATAATATGTACGGAAAGTAACATAATTATGCACCTATACAAATTAAAGCTTACAATTACCATGTGGTAAAAGTAAGCTTTAAGTAACCGTATTCTACTATTTATGTTTGTATTACTACTTATCATTCGAATGGTGCTTAGCAAATATCCTAGCTTCAATACCAGAATTTTGCGGTGTATAAAACTGAGATTTTCCTAAATCCTTTGGTAAATATTCTAACTTCATATGAGGATGATCAATTGGATTGACATAAAGTCCCGAACTATTTTTAAGCTGGCTTGGAACGGGATAATTTCTATTATTTTTGACGGTTTGCAATGCACTGTTAATGGCCTTATAGGCCGAATTTGATTTTGGACTTTCTGAAATGAAGATCACTGCTTCGGCTAAAGGAATACGCGCCTCTGGCATGCCTATAAATTCAACGGCTTGCTTTGCTGCAATTGCCAATTGCAAGGCTTGAGGAGTGGCAAGGCCTACATCTTCAGCCGCTTGGATGACAACTCTTCTTGCTATAAAAATAGGATCTACTCCTGAATCTAGCATACGAGCTAGCCAATAAATAGCAGCGTCCGTATGGCTTCCTCTCATGGATTTGATAAAGGCCGATGTAAGATCATAGAAATCTGTTGTAGATATGCCATTGAGCCTAAACTGAAAGGCTTGTTCAATGGTATCAAGATCAATTTTGCCATCACCTTTTACAGAGTAAGCTGCAACCTCTAAAGCATTTAGAGCACTGCGTACATCTCCATTGCAAACATCAGCCAAATAATCAAGAGCATCCTGTTCGATCTTTAGGTGCTGGTTTCCTAATCCCCTTTCGGTATCAAGCAAAGCTTTATTTACTATTTCTTTTATTTCATTGCCTGTGAGAGGATATAAATTATAGACTTTGCAACGTGAAACAAGGGGCGGAATAATATCATGGGTTATACTTTCCGTGGTGGCTCCAATCAAAATAAAGGTGCCATTTTCCACAGCTTGTAGCAGTGACATTTGGGTATTAGACTTTAGAGCATGAATTTCATCTAAAAATACAATGGTCTGTTTTTTATAAAATTTCAAGCTATCCTTTGCTTTTTCCATAACAGACCGAAGATCTGCAATCGAAAGGGAGACTGCATTTAACTTCACAACGTCAGCACTTGTAATATTGCTGATGATAGATGCTAAACTCGTCTTACCTGTGGCGGGCGGACCTTGAAGAATCATAGACTGAATTTGGTCACTTTGAATAAGTTTCCAAAGGAGCCTTCCTTTTCCAAGCAAGTGTTCTTGACCAATGAACTCATCTAGGGTTCTAGGTCTCATCCGCTCTGCAAGAGGTTTATTTTCCATTGTCTGATTGGCTTGGTAATCGAAAAGATCCATAGAACCTCATATTCCCCTACAGTATGAATACGGTAGAGCTTCTTAATTATAGTGATGTCGTACTCTTACCTAATGCGTTCATGGTTAAAGCAATAACATCTTCTTCATTTAATAGTTTATTTATAAATATAGTATAATTTTGTGTTAAATCGATTTCATCACCATTGGCAACGATCTGACCTTTTTCATCACAAATAATTTTGACAACCGGTCTTGCCTGCATTTTGCGGAACACGTTGGTAACAATTCCTGTATCTCCCGTACTTAGCTTTACTACGCTTCCTATTGGATAAATGGCCACATTTGCCAGAAAGATATCTAGTATTTTAGGATCAAAGTATTTGGTTCCTAATGTCATTATGATTTCATAGGCTTCATGGGGTAAAAAGGCTTTTCGGTAAGGTCTATCGGAAATAAGGGCATCGTACATATTAGCAATGGATGTAATACGAGAATATTCATGAATATCTGTACCCTTTAAACCTCTCGGATACCCGGAACCATCAAAATTTTCATGATGCTGGAATGCAACATGGGCTGCAGGAACCGAAATTTCTCGCACCTTTCGCAAAGCCTCAAAGCCAAACTCCGTATGCTGACGGATAACATTCATTTCTTCTGGAGTAAGTTTGCCAGGTTTGCTTACAATCTCATTAGGTATTAACGTTTGTCCAAGATCGTGCAGCAATACGCCAAGGGCCATTTCACGAAGTTTTGTAACATTATAATCCAGTAGCAACCCTGTCAATAATGATAGCAAGCAGACATTTACAGAATGTCCATATAGATACTCGTCAAAGGTTCTTGTATCCGCCAAATGAATCATGGATTCACGGTTTAAAATGACCTCATCTGCTAATGAATTTGCGACTAATTTAAAAGGTTCAATATCAATTTCACGAAAAGTAGCAAAGTACTTAAAAGCATTCTGTACTACCTGTATTGCCTTTTTCTTGGTATCTTCTTTAACAATTTCAGGGATTTGTACGCCCTCTAATAATGGATTTTTTATGTAAATTGATCCTAGTCCAAATTGTTTTAATCTTTTAACATAGAGATTCGTTAAGGGAATATCTGCTTTGATTAAAACACTTCCATCAGAATTAAAAACATTATACGCTGTTACCATTCCAGGCTGTAAGTTAGCTACGGATATTCGTTGCATATTATTACCCCTTCATTTGTGTCATATTTTCTATCTTAGAGAATATTCTTGGATGAGTCAATGTTTTCCTTACACGACGTACCTTTTGAATGACAAGAAAATATAATCTATAGTCATTTCCAATGCATTTTATTTCCCAATTATATTCCACATCTTTTCAATCATACTTGTAAGTAAAGCAAACCCACCGCCAAACCAGCCATATTTCTCAATTTTTTCAAAATACGGCAGGGCAAAAGAGTGAAATAGCTCCTCAATCTCCTTCGGCTCCATATTATTAATTTCTCGTTTGGTAACTTCTTTCACATTTACAGCATTCATAACTTCGAGTAAATGGTCTTCCAGTGAATCAAGGACACTCTTAATAACAATATGGGATGCAAAATCTTTCGTCTCCGTTGCAAAAATGCCATTACTATTTGCCAATAATGGATTCATAACACCACGAAATCCTAATTTTAATGCGGTTCTTATTTCTTCATTGAAGATTATCTTATGCAAAACTAGCCTACAATCATCTTTCCCTGCAGAAAAGTCTATGAATTGATTTAATTGGCTATATTTTATCGTATTACTTAGATTCTTACTATAGATTGCTAATTGAGTTGCTAAAACCTTGCTATCAGAAATTGCTGCCACTATTTTTTTTGCAGCTTTATCAACCTCATTCTGGTGAATGCCAGTTGTAAGCTCATGAACCTTTAAGGGTAATACAACTTTTTCTAAAACCTTTTTCATGAATATACCCGTTTCGTATACGAGTGCTGATTGCTTATCCACCAGCTTGGCTGTCAATTCCAAACGAGTTTCTTCGATCTCTGTTGTAAAAACATTATAAATATCATAAAGGTTCTCAACAGAAATAATATGTAATACTTCTTTGATAGGTACCTTAAATAAAAAATCCATAACAGGGTCTGACAGCTGTTTTAACCCCGCAGCAGTATGTTCGCTTTCTAGCAGCCTCATAGCTACCCTTTTTAGCCCTTCGCCATCCATTTCTATACCAATATCACTTATCCTGCTATCTGCTATTTTTCCTTGCATAAATTCGATCAATATTTTTCGAAATTCATGCTCTTTTTCTTTCGTATAATTAGGTAATTTTTTATCAATAAAGTGATCCACAACGTTGTAGATACTACTCTCAATATCTAATATGCGGTCTGCAATTTTTGTCATACAGTTTGCCTTTTGACGAAAGGTTACATATATTTGTTTTTTTATAGGGCCTCGCTGTTTTTCTGCTTTAGCTTGCACATTGCTAACAACTCGTCCTATGATAAATTCCATATTCTGCTGTAAGAGATGAATGAGTCTCCCGCCAAATAGCTCACCTATTTTTTTGTCTGGTGCTAACTCTTCTGCAATTTTCTTGTCCATCCATCTTAGCAGTTTATCGCAAGTGGCTGAAGATTGGATTTTTTGATTGAGATAAGTGCTTATAGCCTCTTTCATATTCTCTCTTTGCTTTATTGTTAACTGTTCACCGATTTGCTTCGTAAGGATATTTTCAAAAGTCTTTTCACTGCTTCCTATCATTTCTGTCACATAATCATTCTTACTTATTAAAGCAATCACTTTCTCCATTTTTCCTGTTAATAAATCAGTAATAGAATTATAGAGTGCTGTCTTTATACCGTTTGGCAATAGGTCATTTAAATTTTTATCCGATTGTAAAAGTTTAAAAAGCGGTTTACTAAGTAAATACTCTTTATTTTTTAAATAGGCATAACTTTTATACTGAATTGCACTTTCCAATTCAGTATAATCAAGTTTTGATAATTCAATAGCTTTTAGCGCTTCCATGATATGATCTAAAAATGCTTCTTTATTTTTATCTACAGTATGTAAAAGTATCCCAAATACTTTGTCACTGATAAGCTCCCTATTATCTATTAGTACTTTTTCTGCTAGCTGATAGTTTTCAAAAGACAGGCTTTCTTCAAAACCTTTCTCAATTTCAGCACGATTTTCTTTAAAAAGATAGTTTATCCGCTTCCCATCCAGCAAACTTTCTTCAACAAATTCACCCATAGATGCTGCAAAACGAGGTTTTTGCTTCGCCACTACTCCAGGCGTAAAGGGTATTTTTATACCCATAAATACTTTTTCATAGTAAGGCCGAAAAATCATTTTCAAGGCTATTACATTGGTAATATAACCAATAAAACCATAGACAGCTAGGGAAATTGCAAGTTCAGCCCCTGGATCGATCGGACCTGCTATAACCGATTGGGCAAGGTACATCAATCCACCTGTAATAGCTCCTAAAATAGCACCAAATAGATTGATTGGTTTTAATTCCTTTCCCATAATATTTTCTACAATTGCTTGTATCTCAGCATCAGGCAGCCGAGAAAGATTTGCAGCAATGGTATCTTGTATTTTTCCTTCTAAGATTCCTTGCAGGTTTTTATTACTCAATTCTATAATAAGACTGGTTACTTCTTTCACACTATCCTTCTGATTATTGATTTTGTCATAAATCCCTGCAAGAGGTTGATTTTCTCCTTCAACTACTTTTTTCTCAAGATAATGAAGAGATTTATCTGCCATGACTTTAATACTATTTTGTTTCAAATTGTTCTTCCAATAATAACTCAACTTTTTATCTGCAATGAGAGTTTGCAACTCTTCCAATAATAGATTCATAATTGGGCTCTTTTGTCTTTTCAGTTCAGTAAGTATTTTCTCTTCACCAAACTTTGCTAAGTTATTACATCCCTCAAGACTAAGGAGTTGCGATATGTCCTTAGGTGCTAATGACGTAAACAGATTGGCAACCTCTTCTTGTAACGGGTATACGGCTGAACTGGAATATACAAATTTAGTCTTACAATAGTCAATTACTATATTTTTAATAGCATCTTCAATTTGTGGACTAAAATCTTCTTGCAAGATATCACCAATGGGACAATGTAAAAGAGCTTCAAACATACTACTATTTTCTTGAATCGCCTGTATATTAATATTCTTTTTTACCAAACGAGCTAACTCTTCTGAATTTAAAATATCTTTATTTTCAAGCAGGCTAATCATTTGACCAATGCTATTATCCTTAAGATAATTCATAATAAAATGAGTGACCTTGCTGCTGATCACTTTTACATCCGTGTCTTGTTCAATGGATTTTATAATATAATCCATAATTTCTGATTCTCGAGCAAGATTTTCATATATTACAGCTTTTAAAGCTCTTTTTCCTTTACTGCGAAAATCAAATAATCCTGAACTCCCATCTGCTAATACCTCATCAATAGAAGTATTAATTAAATGATCCAATTCAGATTGATTTTCCTTAATCCAATCTATTATTTTTTCAATGACTATGGGCAGCTGGTTTCGCAAATAGCTTTCAAGGCTGTCTCGTATTTCATCTGTAAACAGGCTATGAATCGATATAGTAATGGACTTTACGATAGTAAACATTTTGCTCGTAAATTCCTTGAGTAATCCCTCACCTTCCGAAGATTGTAATAAGGCAATCCCTCGCTCTAACATCTCTTTTGCGAGGTTTTCTGCACTTTCTCTGCCGAGGAATTCTTGAATGCTCTTAGCTTTTATTTTTTTCTCCAAGGACTGTACTATTTTATTACACTCTAATTCATCATATAGTTTCCCCATCAGTTCATCAACATCCTGGGGGAAATCTCTTTCTAATCTTTCATGAAGCTGGCTTGTTAAAGCAATTGCATTTTGGCTAAGGATTTTAAACACTTCGGGCTGTATAAAACGGTCTAAGGACTTGTCCTTATTTTCCTGATATAGTCCCTGGATGACATTTTCCACCGTATGACTCTCTAAGCATTCTCTTAAGAATAATTCCCATAGCTTATCAATGAAAAATAATCTTTGTTTTTTGCCCACAATCTCTTGAATTTGAATGGCATCCAATACGGATTGCATACTACTCGATGCGAATTCACCGCTATTATCTTTATAAAAATTAATTAACTTAGGAATCGTGTCTTTTATCCCAGGAAAGTCTCTCAGAGTAAGAGTACCAGTATGATTGTATAAATGAATTTTTAAAACATCTGATACCATTTTATATAAAACTCGTTGAAATTCAAATTTTGATAATTCCTGCTCAATGGTATGATTATTAATAATATCCCGTTCTACAATATGACTCATACTGATAACAAATTGTTCACGAGTTTTGATAATCATGCCACCAAAGGGACCATATTTCTTAAATAACATTTTAATCGCATAATAGTTTGTACAATAGCCTGCAAAACCACCGCCAAGTAATGCAATTATTGGTTTTATAACTTCCATAGTATCTCCTTCTTCCAATACCCAACTGCAATGTATAGATTTTAAAAAAACACCAACCTTTTTAAAAAGGTTAGTGTCCTAATATATCATTTACAACGCCACTAGCTAAAAACAAACCTGCTACTGATGGTACAAAAGAAACACTGCCAGGCAACTGCCGACGGATTCCCGCTTCTTCAGCATAAGGTTCTAATGGAGTTAGAGGCACTTCTGTAGAAAATACTACTTGAAGTCCTTTGCTAATACCCTGCTGACGTAATAGTTTTCGTACCGTTTTCGCCATAGGGCAAGTATGTGTTTTACTAATATCCGTTAATTTAAATTGGGTTGGATCAAGCTTGTTACCAGCTCCCATGCTAGACACAATAGGAATATTTTTCTCCATTGCTGTCACAATAAGATCAATCTTAGCCGTAATCGAATCAATGGCATCGACGATATATGTATAGTCCAAGCGAATCAACGTTTCCCTTTGTTCTTTATCGTAAAACTGTTGTATTGCTTCTACTTGACAGTCAGGATTAATCTCTAAAATCCGCTGTTTCATCACTGCTACTTTACTTTGACCGATGGTTGACTCAAGTGCTGGAAGTTGCCGATTGATATTTGTTAAACTGACAGTATCATGGTCAATAATTACTAGTTTTCCAATCCCTGCTCGGGCCAAGGCTTCCACCACATAGGAACCAACGCCGCCAACACCAAAAATAGCAACCGTACTATTTTCTAGTTTAGCAACTCCTTCTTTCCCGATTAGCAGTTCCGTTCGAGCAAAGCGGTGTAACAATGAAATCCCTCCAAAAAAAATAAAAACCCCACTATGCCGTCAGTGCCACTGTTTTGAACCCGCCGAAGCAGGTGGGTGCTCTCCTGATTATTTAATGTGTCCCTAAAGTAGGGCATGCATACCATAATCAAAGTACAAGCTCCCTCAAATAATATGTTGGATCAAAACATATTGGCAGTTTACGCACACTGCAGGGCTCTTTTCGTCACTCATTTCTTACCCTTATCTTAGCAAATTCATTGGCAAATTGCAAGAATAATAAGTTGGAATATTCTTGCAATTATCCAATGTTATAGCATGATCGGCTTAGGATTTTACTTTAGCAACCACAGCGGTCTTAATCGATAATTCCTTAAGTTGCTTGTTATCTACTTCCGATGGTGCTTGGGTCATAACATCGGTCGCACTTTGGGTTTTAGGGAAAGCAATAACATCACGAATGGAAGAACGTTTCGCCATTAACATAATGAGTCGATCTAAACCAAAAGCAATTCCACCATGAGGAGGAGTACCATACTCAAAGGCCTCTAACATAAAGCCAAACTTAGACATTGCTTCTTCCTGTGAAAACCCAATAGCTGTAAATACTCTTTCTTGTAATTCACGATTATAAATTCGAATGCTACCGCCACCAATTTCAGTACCATTGAGCACTAAATCATAGGCTTTGGCTTTTACACGGCCAGGATCACTTTCTAGGTAGGCAATATCTTCATCACGTGGTGAAGTGAACATATGATGCATAGCACTAAAGCGTTTTTCGTCTTCATCATATTCAAACATCGGGAAGTCAACAACCCATACAAAAGAAAGTTTATCCCCATCAATCAATTGCAAGCGACGTGCCATTTCTAGACGTAATTGTCCTAAGGCATTGGCGACAATAGAAGGTTTATCAGCAACGATGAGGAGTAAATCTCCTTCTTCCACACCAGCTGCTGCTGCAATATTTTCCATAACTTCTTCAGAGAAGAATTTTGTAATGGCGGATTTTACACCTTCTGCCGTATAACCAATCCAGGCCATGCCTTTTGCACCATAAATAGATACATATTCAATTAAGCCATCTAGTTCCCGACGAGGAGCATGAGCATAACCTTTTACATTAATGGCTTTTACCTGTCCGCCACTGGCGAGCACAGTTTCAAACACCTTAAAATTAGAACCTTTTACAGCCTCGGAAAGATCAATAAGCTCCATATCAAAACGTACATCAGGCTTATCTGAACCATAACGATTCATAGCATCTTCGTAACTTAGGCGTAAAATTGGCAAAGAAACTTCTGCGCCAATTGCTTCTTTAAATAATTTGGCAGTCATTTCTTCCATCATAGTCAAAATTTCTTCCTGATCAATAAAGGACATTTCAATATCTAGCTGAGTAAATTCAGGTTGGCGATCGGCTCTTAAATCCTCGTCGCGGAAACAGCGTACAATTTGAAAATAACGTTCCATACCAGCAACCATTAGTAATTGCTTGAAAATTTGTGGAGATTGAGGTAAAGCATAGAACTTACCTGGATTAACCCGACTTGGCACTAAATAATCTCTAGCACCTTCTGGTGTACTCTTTGTCAGCATTGGCGTTTCGATTTCCATGAAACCATTATTATCAAAGAAATCACGCATGGTTTTCGTCACACGATGTCTAAGCATTAAGTTCCGTTGCATTTCAGGGCGACGAAGATCTAGATAGCGGTATTTCAAGCGTAAGGTCTCGTCAATTTCAATATTGTCTTGCATATAAAAAGGTGGTGTTTTAGCCGCATTTAAAATTCTAAGTTCTGTACCGCTAACTTCGATCTCACCGGTGGACATATTGGCATTGATTGTGGATGCATCCCTTAGTTTTACCATTCCGCGAACGGCAAGTACATATTCAGAGCGAACAGATTCTGCCTTTTTAAAGGAATCAAGATCAATATCTTGAGAAAAAACAACTTGAACTAAACCAGAACGATCTCGCAGATCAAGGAAAATTAACCCGCCATGATCACGACGCCGTGCTACCCATCCGCATAATACTACTTCTTGCCCTACATTTTCTTTATTTAACACATCACATGCATGTGTCCGTTTTAAACCTACCATTGTTTCCATCTTAATCCTCCCACTCCACTTGTATCATATTTTGTACTTCGTTCATTGCTACTAATTTTTGTATCCCTGATTCCATGTTTTTTAGCATGACCTTTCCCTGGGCTACTTCATCTTCACCAATAATGGCCACAAAACGAGCTGGGTATTTATTCGCTTGTTTCATCTGCCCTTTAATATTGCGATTCATAAAATCCATCTCAGCAGTCAGACCTCTTTTGCGCAAATCACACAATAATGAAAAGGCAGGAACTTGAGATTCTTTTCCAATCGGCGCAACAAAAACATCAATTTCATTGCCTTTATCTGGTAGTAATCCTTGTTTTTCTAAAGCCAGCAATATGCGCTCTATACCAACGGCAAAGCCAATACTTGGTGTTGCTTGTCCGCCGCACTCAGTGACCAAGCCATCATACCGCCCGCCGCCACATACTGCACTTTGTGACCCAAGAGGTGCATATTGAATTTCAAAGGCAGTTTTCGTATAGTAATCAAGGCCTCGCACCAGCCGCGGATTCAGTGTAAATTGAATACCAGCTGCCGTTAATAAGGATTTTAATTGTTCAAAGTGACTATTACAATCATTACATAAACAATCGGTAATATGCGGCGCTCCTTTGGATTCCTCTGTGCATTTTTCTTTTTTACAATCAAGAATCCGCATGGGATTACGTTCAAAGCGAGATTGACAATCCATGCAAAGCTCTGAGGTTTTTTCCCTCAGATGTTCTTGTAGCTTAGCCCTGTACACAGGACGGCACTCTGGGCACCCTACAGAATTAAGAAGTAGGTTAAGTTCTTTTAAACCAAGACGTTCTAGCAGTTGTACTGCTAGTATAATCACTTCTGCATCAATTGCTGGCCCTTGGGAACCTAAGGCTTCAATACCAAATTGATGAAATTGACGGTAGCGCCCCGCCTGGGGACGATCATATCGAAACATAGGGCCGATATAGAAAAGTTTCGTCAATAAGGATTCTGCGTATAATTTATGCTCCAAATAAGCACGTACTACTGCAGCCGTATTTTCAGGCCTTAGCGTAATACTTCTCTCTCCTCGATCTGTAAAGGTATACATTTCTTTTGAAACAATATCTGTTGTTTCACCAATTCCCCGTAAAAACAACTCTGTATGTTCAAAAACGGGCGTACGAATTTCTTTGTATCCATACAGACGACAAATATCTCGCATGGTCTGTTCAATATACTGCCAATTAGCACTTACCTCTGGTAGTATATCTTTCGTCCCCCGCGGACCTGTGATTAGCATAACCTTCCCCCTTACCATCTGTAAATAATCTTGTTGTTAGAAAGAACACTCAGCAAGACATTTATCTAAATTTTAATCTTATAATTTTTTTAATGATATGAATAAGCAATAGTGCCTATTTTATCAATATAATACCATAATTCCTGTTTTTTCGGAAGATATTCATTATACCCTGTACCTTAGCATTCGTCCAACCAAATACTGTAATCTAAAATAGATTCTTTATGTTTCGCTTTTACTTTTACAGTCTTGGCAATATCCATAGAATTTTAATTGATGATCCACAATCATGAAATTACTCTTACGAGCAATGGTCGTTTCTAAGGTTTCTAATAAATCATCTTCAAACTCTTTGACTTTACCGCAAACTAGGCAAATCAAATGATGATGATGATGGGGAGTGCTCGTCTCATTGATTTCATACCGACTGCGGCCATCACCAAAATCCATTTTTTGCAGCACTTCAAGTTCGCTAAATAATTCTAAGGTACGATAAACTGTTGCAAGTCCAATTTCTGCTGAATGCTGACGAACGATAACATGTACATCTTCTGCACTTAAATGTTCGTCTTGATGCTCGATAAACGTTTGTAAAATAATTTGTCGCTGGGGAGTTAGCTTATATTGCTTTTCTTGAAATTTTTGCCGAATATCTCCCATATCAATTGCCAAGATGATCACCTATCTTTCTGGTATATTCCATAACTGTTTAATCACGACTCGTAGTATTGCGGTTGCCGGAACAGCCAACATCATCCCAATAATACCTAATAATTGCCCACCAATCAGTAAGCTAATAATGACGACAACAGGGTGTAATGCAATAGTATGCCCCATAATATTCGGTACAACAATATGATTTTCAATTTGGTGAACAATAATATAGAATATTATTACTTTTAGGGCCAAGGCTGGCGACACTAAATAGGCTAACATAATCGCTGGAATAGAACCTACAATCGGACCAATAATCGGAATGGTTTCCGTACAAGCAGCAAGGAGCCCCAAAACCAGCGGGTAGTCAATCTTAAGTATATACATACCACAAAATACGATAACACCAATGACAACACTAATTAACACTTGTCCCCGAATGTAACCACTAATGACAACGGATAATTCTTCAATTACATTGCGCACTCGATTACGAGAATCAACCGCAAACAACATAATTAGTCTTTCTTTTAAAATTAACCAATCCTTTAGAAAATAATATGTCAGTACCGGTACCACTACCAATTGTACAATGCTCGTGGCAAATCCAAAAATTGCCTGCAGCATGCGCCGAACCAAATCCGCTGAAAAGGAAGCAGCACTTGCAATAGTTTGCTGAATTACAGTATTAATATTGACTGGTATCTCAAGTAAACTTGCGCGATGTTCCAGTTGTGCACCAAGATCTTGAATCCTCGTTACCAAGGATGGTAAATCAATAATAAACTTATCAAATTCCTGCATAAAAGGAAATACAACAAAGGTACCTATTACACCAAAAACTAAGGCTGAAAACACAAAGGTCAACAAGACAGCAATACCTTTGGCAATTTCAGTACCCGTCAATAAAAAATACACCTTAGAAAAATAATTTACCAATGGGTTTAACGTAAAGGCCAGAATAAGAGAAACAATAATTGGCAAGTAAATCGCCGTTACAGTACATAAAACATAGCCTGCTAATAATATAACAAGGATTTTCAACCATGAATCATATGATTTTAATAACATGATTCCCCCTATTGCTGTACAGCTTATTGAATAAATGGATTGGAATTACGTTCATCACCGATAGTGGTAGCACCGCCATGTCCTGGAAGAACAATGATATGATCATCAAGTATTAGTAGTTTGCTTTGAATGCTATGTAGTAATTGGCTATAGGAACCATTAGGAAAATCCGTTCTGCCAATGGACTGTTCAAATAAAGTATCACCACTAAATAAAGCATCATTGGTCTTAATGCAAATTCCGCCAAGGGTATGACCTGGTGTATGCAATATTTGCATTTCAATCTCACCAACCCGAAGTATATCACCATCTTTTAAGAGCTGATCAGCAGGCTGACATTTTAAATCGCTACCAACATAACTAGATAAATTTCCTTGCGCACTAGGCAACATAGGAGCATCAGCCTCATGAATACATACCTTAGCACCAGTAGCTACCTTCACTTCATCATTTGCAGCAATATGATCCGCATGACCGTGGGTATTGATAATATAACTGACCGTAATGTTCTCACGATTAAGTAAGGCAATAATATCTTTTCCATTACCACCAGGATCAATAACGGCACCTTGTAAACTTTTTTCACAATATACGATATAGCAGTTGGCACCAAGCTGGCCAACCTCTAATTTTATAATTTTCATATGACCGTTCACTCCTAAAAATTACGTTTGCTATCAAGAATCATAGTAACTGGACCATGGTTTTCTAACGCTATTACCATTTCGGATTGAAACTTTCCACATTCAACCTTTGCCCCGAGCTCTGTGCAACGCTCTATAAAGAGTTCATATAACTGTTTTGCAACTACAGGCGATGCTGCTGCGTCAAAACTAGGACGGCGGCCTTTGCGGCAATCACCGAATAAAGTAAATTGAGACACCACTAGTAGTTCACCCTTTATATCCAATAAAGATAAATTCATTTTATCCTGAGCATCGGAAAAAATACGTAATTTTACAATTTTTTCAGCCAAATAGTGGACATCTTCTGGTCCATCCTCTTGACCTACACCGAGTAGCACGGTCAATCCTTGACCAACGGCAGCAATGGTTTGATTCTCTACCGTCACACTGGACTGTAAAGTGCGTTGAACAACCGCTCTCATGATGTTCCTCCTAGTGCTGGCGTCGCCCGATGTACATTAAATACGTTTTTAACTCGGCGCATTTTCATCATAATATGCTCTAATTGATTGAGATTCGTAATATCTAACATTAAAGTAATCGCCGCCATATTTTCTTTCCCAACTCTAGCATTTAGAGAGCTTATTTTTATCTTACTTTCCGATAAAACCATCATCACATCTGTAATCAGTTCGGGGCGATCCGTCCCTGTTACTTCAATGGTAACGCGATATAGGTTATTTAATGTAATATTCCAGTGTACTTCAATCATACGTTCATATTCTTCAGAGCTTACTAAGGCATTACTACAATCCGCACGATGTACCGATACACCTCGCCCTCGCGTAATATAACCTACAATCGTATCGCCAGGTACTGGATTACAACATCTAGATAACCTAACCATAACCCCAGCTTCCCCTTCGACTAAAATGCCCTGATCTGCCTTACTCTTAGTATTATGTGGTTTCAGTTTGGCAAGCAACTTAGAAATGTCTGGGGGAGTCGTGCTCCGGATTTCCTTTTTATAAGCTTCAATTAGTTTTATCATAATGCCATGAAGAGTTACCCCCCCATAGCCGAGAGCTGCCATTAAATCATCTTCATTTTGAATATTAAACTTCTTACCAACATCAAGTAAACGATCGCCTTTCGTTAACTCTTTCCAGTCATAACCCAGTTTTTTACTTTCACGTTCTAAGGTCTCTCGCCCTTTAATAATATTTTCTTCTCGTTTTTCTTTTTTAAACCATTGTCGAATTTTATTTTTACTCTCAGAAGACCCGACAATATTGAGCCAATCACGGCTAGGACCATTGCCTTGTTTTGATGTAATAACTTCAACAATATCACCATTTGTTAATTTTGTCTCTAGGGGCACCATTTTACTATTAATTCTTGCCCCGATACAGCGATTGCCCACATCCGTATGAATGCGGTAAGCAAAATCAATGGGTATTGAACCTGCGGGCAGATCAATTACATCCCCCTTTGGCGTAAAAACAAAAACTTCATCATTAAAGATATCCATTTTTACCGATTCCATAAATTCGCCAGGATCTCGCGAATCTTGTTCGGATAATTGACGGAGCCATGTTAATTTTTCATCAAAATCTTTATTAGCGCCTTTAGCACCTTCCTTATAGCGCCAATGAGCAGCAATTCCATATTCAGAGGTACGGTGCATATCCATGGTACGAATTTGAATTTCCAAAGGATGTCCCTCTGTCCCAATAACCGTTGTATGTAAGGATTGATACATATTGGTCTTAGGCATGGCAATAAAATCTTTAAATCGAAATGGCAATGGTTTCCACAATGTATGTACAACTCCTAAAGCACCATAACAATCTTTTACGGTCTCTACGAGAATACGAACCGCCGATAAATCATAAATTTCACTAAGATCTTTATTACCCTTTAGCATTTTTTTATAGATGCTATAAAAATGTTTCGGCCGCCCTTGTATATCGGCCTTGATCTCCACTTCGCCTAATCGCTCTGATAAAATCCGTACGGCTCCATTAATAATTTGTTCTCGTTCCCGCCGCTTTTGTTTGACTTTTTCCACCAATTCATAATATTTTTCAGGCTCTAAATATCGAAATGCCAAATCTTCTAATTCCCATTTGATATTAGAAATACCGAGGCGATGTGCAAGAGGGGCAAATACTTCTTGCGTCTCTTGGGCAATTCTGCGTTGCTTATGTTCAGGCATATGTCTCAGCGTTCGCATATTATGCAAACGATCTGCTAGTTTAATTAAAACAACGCGAATATCTTTGGCCATTGCCAAAAACATTTTGCGGAAATTTTCCAATTGTTGTTCTTCCTTAGACTTGTATTCAATACGGCTTAATTTGGTCACTCCATCAACTAACATAGCAACTTCTTTACCAAATAATTTTTCTAAATCTTCTAAGGAAAAAGTTGTGTCTTCCACCACATCATGTAGTAATGCCGCACTAATAGTCAATGCATCAATCTGTAACTCTGCTAATATATTAGCGACTCCTAGAGGATGATAAATGTATTCTTCACCCGAAGCTCGCTTTTGTCCTTGGTGAGCATTATGGGCAAGTTCATAAGCTTGTTGAACCATTGCTATCGGCGCATCATATTGATATGATTGTATTCTTTTTATAATTTCTTGAATATTTCTTTGGGTTTCACTACCCATATGGCACACCTCACTACAATTGATTGCTAAGTTGACATTTAATATGTTAGCAATGATATAATATTATACTTTTCCAAATTCTTACGGCCATCCAAATAGGATAATTCAATTAAAAATACCAACCCAACAATAATCCCACCCAAAGCTTCCACCATATCTACAGTAGCTTGTATTGTGCCTCCTGTAGCTAATAGGTCATCAACAATTAACACTTTTTGCCCTGGAACAATTGCATCTTTATGTATTTCAAGAGTATTTTTACCATATTCCAAATTATATTCATAAGACAGTGTCTCATCCGGTAATTTACCTGGTTTTCTTACAGGTACAAAGCCAGCTCCTAACGTATAGGCGACTGGTGCCCCAATCACGAAACCTCTTGCCTCAGGACCAACAACCAAATCAATTTCATTATTTCTAAAAGGCTCTGCTAAGGCATTGATTGCTTGCTGGAAAGCATCCCCTTCTTTAAGTAATGTAGTAATATCTTTGAACCGAATATCTTTTTCTGGGAAATCAAGTACAACCCTGATCTTTTCTTTAAAATCCATCATTAAAACCTCCTAATTTTAAGCATTATAATCTATATTCTATAATAAAGAATACTCGTATCCTATTTTCCAATCTCATTCTAAAGGAAAGCTAAGCTTTCTGTAGTACTACTCTTCACCAAGAAAACGTCATGATATCTATTATCACTCATTATCATAAACATTTATTGTCTAAAAAGCAAGGAATTCAAGTTTTCAATATAGAAAGGCCTCCGACTTTTTCCGGAAGCCTTGGGAAATTCATTGCACTTCTTTCGGAGAATATTACACTTTTTAATGATTTAGCTTCTCACCTTTTATGGTGAACTGAATTGAAATTTTCCCTAACCATTCATTTTGATTGGGACGTCCAATCGGATTAATAACGTTAGGTTCCCCACTAGCGCGATAGGATTCAGCCTGACCAAAGGCCATTACTTCTAGGCCTTTTTCTCCAATCAGTTTTAAATGCTGTTTGTTATTTCCCATATATACTGCCTTTTGCACCTTAAAATCTTTTAGTTTAAAAGTTGGCGACAAGAAACCGCAGCCAAAGGGTGCTAATTCATGAATTTCATTAACTAGATCTAATGTAATATCCTTGGCATCAAAGATAAAATCAATCTCTATATCTGGCTGAAAGATTTCCTCTTCATAGGTTTTTGCAATTTCTTCTAAGCGTTCTTGCAAGGCAGGAATATCTTGGACCTTTACAGTCACCCCTGCCGCCATGGCATGCCCCCCTCCTTTTACTAGAAGGTCATGACAATCGTCAATTAAATGTGTCTTAATATTAAATCCTGCGATCGATCTTGCCGATCCTTTTGCCAAACCCGCTTCCTTATCCTCCGTTAGGACGAGAGTAGGCACGTTATACTTTTCTTTTACCCGCCCAGCAATGAGACCTACGATTCCTTCATGCAAGTTTGGTTCATAATACACAATAAACTTACTTGTAGTTGAACCGATTTTTGTCAAAGCATCCTCAACCTGTGTCCGCGTTAGTTGTTGACGTTCACGATTGATTTCAAATAGAGTCGTGGCAATACTTTCCGCACGCACTGCATTTTTTGTTGTTAACAGTTCAATAGCCATACTTGGAATGCCTTGAATCCGTCCTTGGGCATTTAACGCTGGTCCATAAATAAAACCGAGATGATAGGTAGTAATGTCACCATGGATGCTAAACACTTTACGAATGGCTTTTATGCCTGCGCGAGCATTTTCCCAATTAATGAGTTTTAATCCATTTTTTACAATGACGCGATTTTCCCCGAGTAGGGTCATAACATCGGCTACTGTACCAATTGCAACCAAATCAAGGTATAACAGGGGACGACGTTCTAAATCTTGTCGCTGAAAAAGTTGCTGTATTAATTTGAAGGCTACACCTACGCCTGCTAAATTTTTATCGGGATACAGGCAATCGGATTGTTTCGGATTTATAATCGCATCTGCAACAGGCAGTTCACTGCCTGGTTCATGGTGATCGGTAATAATCACCTTTATACCAAGTTCTTTTGCCCTGGCTACTGCTTCTAAGGAACTAATGCCATTGTCGACTGTTATAATCAAATCGATCGGACCTTCTAATAAGATCTCATCCATAGTTCCAATTTGAAAGCCGTATCCTAAATCAAAACGGCTATTAATATACCAAGATACATGTTCAGCCCCAAGTTCTTTTAAAGCCATTAGCATAATCGCTGTAGAGGTGATGCCATCCGCATCAAAATCTCCCACAATACAAATCCTCATTTGAGTTGTAATTGCATTTTCAATAATGGCAGTTGCTTCTTTAATCCCTTTCATAAGGGTAGGATCATATAATGTAGCAACATTTGCGCTAGTGAAACTTTCCATATCCTTTTCTGGAATGCCGCGTTTTTGTAAAAATTCTTTTTGAAATGGTGTCAGCATCATATTCTGCTACGCAATTTATCAGCAGAGGTCTGCATCCTATCCACTATGCAGACCTCCCTCTTCTAAATCCCCCAAGTAGCTTTTCCTTTCATATTCTTGCTTCTTCTAGTCCAATGATTCTATAGTATACAATATTCTCGGATGATTGATAATAATCCTCTTATATTTCGACAAAAAAAAGGTTGTATTAAATTAAGGTTGTATTTCACCTTATTTTAACACATACCCGCTTTTTCTAATTCATCAACTGCATAGATGCTGCCACCAGCAATATTGGATAATTGTTTCAAGTATTCTAAATGTGGCTTAAGACCAATACATGTAAAACCATAGTGCTTTCCTTTAATTTTCTTGGCAACTTGCAAGGCATCATATACAGGATCGCTTGTCAAAGTTCCTAAGGTTGGTACACCATCTGTAATTAATATAATTAACGGATTACGAACTTTTTCTTTTGTGATATAGGCAAGACAGGCTGTTAATCCTAAAGCCAATGGTGTTTCACCAGAGGCTTTAATTTCTTCAAGGCCTTCTTCTAAGCGACTTAGCTCACGGGTAAAAGGTACTTGAACCCAAGCTTTATTTTCTTGAAATACAATGACACTAATAGGATCGTCCGTTGAAAAAAATAAAAATCTAGCTAATTGTTTGGCAGCACGTATCCGCTGCCCTTCCATACTAGAACTTGCATCAATAACTAGACAAAATTCGATTTTTCTTTTCTTTCGATTCATAGAATATCTTATATCCTCAGCTGTAATGCGAAATTCTTGTTCTCCTGTTTCAGCTATTCGTTGTGTTGCAGCATGTACCGTTTCAGAAACTGCAATTTGACCATATTCATGGCTTGTCTTTACATGATGTATAAGGTTTTCTCCAATGCGCCACCCCACTTTATTTTGCAAAGACTTGCTCTTACCATGTGGGGTAAATAAATATTTTGCATCCCGCACCACTTGCCGCAAATGAATTTCAATTTCTGGCAAGTGTTTCTCCAAATAGCTTTTGAATTGTTTACCATACTTTGTTAAGGTTGCAGAATTACCATTTAGTTCAATAATTCCTTTTTGCACTAAGCATTCCACTGCCCGACGACTATTAACACCGCCACTAGGTTTAGAATTATGCTGCTTATCAATGGCAGTTAAAAATTCTTTTAATTCTTGAGCTGTATCAAAATTATCCATCAAATCAATTGTATCTTGATTTTTTTGATAAGGATCAGGAATCATGTTGCTTTTATTACTTTGCAATAACGAATCTGACTTATCTGTATAAGCAGATAAGTCCATTTTAACTTTACTATAACCTTTTACATTTTCAATTCTTTCATTACGCCTAAGTTCTAAATTACAATCCACGATTGCACTCTCTACTGCCATAATAACATAGATTAGGGAAGCTAAATGCTCTTCAGGAAGTGACATGGCAATATGAACATGATTGATGTGCCCTTTACGCAGAGATACTTTTTGTCCATAATTCAAGCTACCAGTAATGCGACCGCCACCTGTGCCCGTTTGTATATCAATATAATTCACATCTGCAAAATCATTTTTTTCTGTTTCGGTATGCTTACTATAATGAGAATTATAACATTTTACTGCTGTATATATTTTGTGTGCCGCATTACGATGGTCCACTAAGCCACACTCGTGAAATACATCAATATGATATACACTTCCAGTTTCCTTCCGATGATAAAAGGTTTGTCCTGCATCAATATCCTGCAGTACATTTACTTCTTCTGGTTTTTCAGGATAAAACGTATGCATCTTTTGGCTGCATACACTACTTTGCCCAAGACGAGCCCCCATATCACTATTGATAATATCTCCTAATTGCTGAGCCACTACTTGTAATTTAGAAAAGTAAATTGGCTCATATAATACATTATCCTTCTCATCCATTGGATTTACCATCTTCATTATTAATTAATTCTTCCACAGGAATTTCTCGCATGGATACTGCTTTCCTCGGTGGTGCCAGGAACTGCGCTTTATCTGGATCGCCTATTTTCATATTACCAGCAGACATTACATCAGATTGTCCTCCATGTCCTTGATAGCTTGTAGAAGGCTTACTCTTCTTTAGTATATTCATTTTACTGCATAAGCTAGCAATCATCTTCCGCCACCAAGCTACCTTTTCACATTCTTCATCAATTGGCTGCTCTTGTATTATTTCATTAATAGGCTGATTATAATTCATACTTTCAGCACCCCATGAACTACTTTGTAAATATTCCAGATACTTTAAAATAGCATTGATAGTTCCTTTATCCGCTCGGTGATTTAATGCTAAGGGAACAATGTGTATAAGATCTATTATTTCAATCTTTTCCCGCCCTGCAAGCAAAGCAGATAAACCCCCGGCGATTTCCATCGTTTCAATGCTGCGCAGACTTTCTAAGTTAAAATCCACATATATCTTGGCAATAACATTACGAATATGATCTTCAATTATTATATTAGTTAAATCATCTACCATCTTATGATATTCTTGATTCCATTCTTTGGCTTTCTTATTATGGCGTTTTTCCAAAATAGTAACAACGGCTTTATAGTCACTAGGTCGTCCCATCGCAACACCAAAATCAAAACGATCCGATAATTGTTTTCGGATAAGATGTAAGGCGCCTGGTTCTTCATCCGGATTTGAAGCTGCCCAAATTGTAACCGATACTGGAAACCCCACTGTCGGCAGACCTGTTTCTTCTATTTGAATATGACCTGGCTTGGTACCCATTGCATCTAATAGTACATCTGCAAGTTCTGGAGAAGCATCTGCTAAGCGGTTGATCTCATCAATAAAGATAATACCGCGATGAGCTTGTGGAATGGTACCTGGTAAAATAGCTGCCCGTATCTGGTCATGACTCGTAAGCTTACCCAAATCAACACTACCAACTACAGTACCAACCTTAGCGGCATGAGAGATTTCTAAAAAGGGACAGGGAACATATTCCGTTCCAATTTGCATAATTTCTTGAGGGGATAAAGGCTGATGCTCAGGGCAATGAGGTGATTCTGGGTGACAATTATAAATACAATTTTTAATTCGAAGGATGGGAGGCAGCATTTCTTTAACAGATCTCATAATGGTAGTTTTACCAGTGCCACGTACTCCTTCAGCGTGAATGTGTAGTGGCACATTATTAAATAAGCCAGCAATAGACATTTCAATGGCTTTGAATAAATCTCTATTTCCAACATGTCGTATGAGTTGGTCATAAGGTTTCACAAGAACTCCTCCTCCGTTGTTTTTCTTATTGTACCCATTCAATTAACTAAAATACAGAAGATACGGAGGATATTTATAAAACTTACATTGTATAGGTAATGATTATACTGATCATGATAGCCCCGCAAACTAACCGCAGTAAGGCAATTAGGGTTACTCTTGTTAGAATCTTTTTCATCTTGTCTACATCAGGAAGTAAGCTTTTACTTACCAAGAGTCCCCACATTGTGGTGCCGAGCAAGGAACCAAAAAATGCATTCATAGTAATGAGACCTGCCAAATTACATACAGAAGTATCAATGCTATATATACTTGAAATTTCTTGATTCCGAGTTAATAGCATTTTAAGTCCTACTGACCCAACCTCAGCAACAAAGGACAGTAGTAACACTACGCTCATCCAATACTGTACTTCATCCATCCCAAGATAAACTATATATAGAAAACCTGCTAGTAAAATCATTACGGAGCCATAAAGTCTAGGAGCTAAAGTACATAACAAACCACTAAACATCATTACGAGTATTATAATTTTTATTATTACCATTGCATTTTTCTCACTTACTTCTAGATACCTTCTTCTATTATCATTATTGCTTATTTATCCCATATTTATGTATTAAATATGCCGTATAAATAATAAAAATTATCATAAGTAAGCCCGTATAACCCATAATTGTTATTATTACTATCATCTTTATGAAACTTATTATATAGACAAGGAGAGCTGCTACTCCAAGGGAAGGGCAAAAGGGTAAGCCCGTTAAACTGCTTACTTGCCTCCCATTCACCACCATGGCTGGAGCCATGGTATTAATAAAAGTGCACAATAATACAAAGCAAAAAATATACCCCATGATAATACCATAGGTTTTACTCACTATATCTACCAGCGCGAGAGGACCATTGGCACCAACTAATAAGACGATATACGCTACATAGAGAGTGAAAATTCCCTCTATTAATTTTGCTACAGCCACGACTACTATGGCTCTATTTCCTTGCTGTGACAAATACGCTCCCGTCTCTACTACTAAAGCAGACCACACTCCTCCCACATTATAACTTGTTAGTCCTAATATCAAAATCCAATTTACCTGCTTCCATTGGAAAGTAACTGTCGGAATTTCAAAATCATGAAGCAGCAATACAGGTATTAATATAGGTACTAGGAGTAGTCCAATATAATTGGATATTTTCAATAACTCCTGATGATACCCTACTGCCAATAAGGAAAAAAACAGCACACACAGTAGGGCTGTTATCCACTGCGGTAAACCGGTAAATAGGTAAAGGATTTGACCCGCATAGTATCCACCCGTCAAAGCACTAGCTGGAATACTGACGCATAACAGGATGATTGCTAAGATCTTCTTACCAATCGTTCCATATAAAGCTTTCGAAAGAACAACGATTTCCTGACCCGCTTTTACACCAATCCATGCTGTAATAATCCCAATGATCATCCCAAGTATTATGTAACTTACAAGGATCGTGATATAAATATCATGACCTAATACATTTGATAGTTCAGGAATGACTGCAACATTATTCCCTGAAATATGTACAATGGCTAAACATATGACTGGCAATACCATCCACATAGATTCACCACCTTCACTGCTAATATAATATTAAAAACACTTATATTCTGTGAATAAAAAAGAGCTGACGCAGCACGTTGCATCAGCTCTTTTTTATTCATATTAAATTATTTTGCACCACTTGTTTTTAAAGCCAGTCTTTTACGTTCTTCATACTCTTTCCAGGTTACCCAAATTGGGCTAGCATTGAAAACAGATGAATATGCACCACTAATAAAGCCAATCAGGAGAGCAAGGGAAAAGTTTTTCGTTGTTTCTCCCCCAAAGAAGTACAGGGCGGCTGTTGCAAATACAACGGTCAGTACCGTGTAGATGGAACGAGTCATGGTTTGCCAAATACTGCGATTCACTAATTGAGAAAAACTTTCTGTTTTACTGTGGGTTTTTAAATTTTCCCGAATACGGTCAAAAATAACAATGGTGTCATTGATGGAATAACCCACAATGGTAAGAATGGCTGCTATAAAAGAAGCATCTACTTCTTTTTGAAGAAGGGAGAATACACCAAGCACTAAGAGAATGTCATGGGCTATGGCACTAATACCAGCGACGGCAAACTTAAACTCAAAGCGATAAGTAATATACCCGATCATGAAAAGCCAGGAAATAACCACTGCCATAATTGCATTTTTCGTTAGCTCTGAACCAATAACGGCTCCAACTTTCTCTACTCTAAGCGTCTCAAAACTGCCTAATGTCTTTTCCATGCCAGCGAGTGTAGTACGTCGCTCGTCATCAGAAAGAACATGTGTACGAATAAATACATTAGGGGAGGCTTCTACTTGTTCACTGCCAGCCAATTGAATGGTACTGTTCTCCAATTTGTACTCTTTTAAGGACTCACGCACTTCTGTTACAGTAACTGGACGAGCAAACTTTAAATCTAGCAATGTACCACCTGTAAAATCAATTCCTAAATTAAAACCTTGCATAGCAATCGAAATCAATCCAGGAAGGATCGCAATGATAGATAATAAAAAGAACCAATATCTTTTACCAATAATATCAAACTTCATTATTCATGCACCCCTTATGCCCCAAAAATTTTGCCATTTTTAAATACATTGGTGTGCATGAGCATTCGTAGCATGAGCTTCGTAATCGTAATTGCCGTCAACATACTCAATACAATACCTAGACCTAAGGTAATAGCAAAACCTTTTATTGGACCCGTTCCCAGGAAAAACAACACTGCAACGGAAATTAAAGTGGTTATATTGGAATCAAATATGGTGGCAAAGGCACGATTAAAGCCTGCATCCATAGCTGCGCGCAAGGTTTTACCTGCTCGATATTCTTCCTTAAAGCGCTCGAAGATTAGTACATTTGCATCGACTGCCATACCCATGGAGAGAATAATCCCTGCAATGCCAGGTAATGTTAAGGTGGCATTTAGCATTTTTAAGGAAAGCAACAACAGCATAACATATAATATTAATGTTATGTTTGCAACAAAGCCTGATAATCGATAAAAGAATAGCATAAAAATAACAATTGCCCCAATGCCAATGGCAAAAGCTGTTTTACTTTTTTCTTTGGAGTCTTGACCAAGAGTCGGTCCTACTGTACGCATTTCCAGAATATCCACTTTTACTGGCAATGAACCAGAGCGTAGTAAAATGGCCAATTCCTGAGCTTCTTCAATGCTGCGACTGCCCGTTATAATAGCCTTGCCACTAGGAATAGGTTCATTTACCACTGGGCTTGTTAAGATTTTTTTATCTAATAGTATGCTAATGTGTTTGCCCACATTTTTGGTTGTTAAATCAGCAAATAGCTTCGTACCTTCGTCAGAAAATTCTAAGGATACTACGGAAGTTTTATTTTGATTAATTTCCGCTTTCGCATCCTTTAAATCTTTACCAGTCATAACTGTTGCGCCACTTTCATCTTGAAACTCTAATAACGCGGTCTTACCTAGCATTTCAATCGCCTTCTCAGGCTCTTTAATCCCTGGTAATTCAACAATAATGCGTCGGTCCCCTTGACGTTGAATAATAGGTTCTGTCAAGCCAATTTCATTAACGCGTTTCTCAATAATCTTTACAACTCTTTGTACAGCATCCTCATCTACTTTGGCTTCTGGTGTATCAACGGCTTCAAGCACTACATGAGTGCCACCTTGCAGATCTAGCCCCTGCTTTATGGATGTAGCTAGGGGTAAAATATAATAGGAAAAAATTCCTATTATCCCAAGCACTACTACCAAAAATTTAGTTAAGTTTCCCCATTTCAAACACTTCTCCCCCAATCTCGTCTAGTCTATTTTTTATAGATCCTGTTTTATATCATTACAATAACTGATTGTTATTAATGATTAAATTAAAATGGCAGTTCAAAAAAGCAGCGGCCCGCCGCGACATAATCATACGTGCTAAAAATATTTCAAAATACTCCATTACTGGGCAAATGGTAGTATCAATCCTAATATCTAAAGCAATCTTTCCTAGCTTTTTATCAATAATCAACTGACTGCTATCCGCTGCATAATTCACCCGATCATGAATTTCAAAGGTTGCAAAATCCTTATTGGTCACACGGCTGCGATGCACGTCGGATTTATCGGCTAAGATTAAGGCTGAGGCAATATGATTAACAGCATTTCCCCGTTCCTCTTCATGATTCCCTATAGCGGAAATAACCAAGGAAATTTCTTCTGGCGGCATGCCAAGTCTTGATAAAATACCATAGGCCATAATGGCACCATTACCACCATGATTGTAACGATTAATCATATTTCCAATATCATGTATATAACCTGCAATAGCAGCCAATTCACAGTCTCGCTGCGTATAGTCCAGTTCCTTGAGAACATGATAGGCCCTGTCAGAGATAATGGTTGCATGACGTTTGCCATGTTCTGTAAAACCAAGACGTCCAAGATATTCTGTACTACGAGTAAGATATACGCTGATTTCATGATCCTTTTTTAGGTCTTCAACTGTAATTTTCATTATAGTTATGCCTCCTAATATGTTCTAGTACACTGCTTACAATATCCTCCCTGCTTAATTCATCAGTTGGGATATATAAATCAGCATGCTCAAAAGCGTCACAAAGACGCTGCCTCTGTACAGCCAGACGTTCCTCACCCCAAGGCACCGATCTTCGCTGACGAATGGTCTTTAATTGAGCATCCAGTACTACTAGTATATCAGGTTCTCTATGATTCCATAACTTTTTAACAGTTGAATGTTCCTGAGCAACATTATGGGCATCAATGCCAAGATCACGCAGGGACTTAACTAAGGTTGTTTTGCCTGAAACGCAGACACCAGCAACGACTACTCGCATGTTATCACCACTTTACCAGAGTCTATTTAGCTACTCTTTAACAAGGAAAGGATACACTCATTCGTTGGATTTTATAAGGCAATTCTTTATCGCATATGCCCATAACGATCACTGTCATATCATCTCCTGGCCGATAATCATCCAATTCCAAAGCATATTCTAAAATACTTTCCGCGATAAAAGTGGCATCCTCTGCACCATTTTCAGCAATTAACTTTTGGATTTTTTCAAAATCCATTATTTTACTGCGTTTACGCCCAGCAGCTTGAATGCCATCCGTATAAGATACTAAAAGCATTCCCACTTCTAGGGGTATTTGATACATTAATGGTTTCATGCGTTTATGTACACCAATAGAACTGATTTCTTCGTCATATACATCCATACCATACTGATGCTTTACAATTACAGGACAATTGGAGTTCCGACTAAATACTACTGTCTGCGTATCTAGGTCCGCACTTAATAATGTAAGGGTTGAGGATACTTTTCCATCTTTCACTACATAAAGATAATCATGTACCGCTCGTGCTACCGCTCCATCGCGTGCTCCATCAGCAATTAAGGTTGCTGCTTTATTAACGACTAGGCTGCTAGTAATTTTAGCAGGTTTTCCGCTACCTTGGCCATCTGCCAATATAGCGGAAATACCGCCACTTGGTCTTTCAGCCACTTCAATACTATCGCCGCATTCTGCCAAACCATATTTGGTAATTTTAGCTATGCCAATTTTTATTTCCATCTTTCTTCACCTAGCTACATAATCTAATATAAAGATAAGGCTTTCCCAAGCCTCAGGCAGGGGAAAGCCTGACAATCCTGCTTACTCTTGTTCTATATCACATTGTACAATGCCATCTTCCCTCAATAAATAATGTACCGGCTTATCATAAGGGCTACAAGGTATATGATCAATGATCTGTGTGGTCCATATGGCACCAATTCGCACCGCTTGCAATGCCTTTGGAATAAAACGGTCATAATAACCCGCCCCCATCCCAAGACGATTGCCAGCACCATCATAAGCCACGCCAGGTACCAGGATTACATCTATTTGACAAGGATCCATTAAGTTTAACTGAGTAGGATCAGGAACCAGTAAATTAAATCGTCCCCTTACGAGTTCATGACGATTTTTAATAATGGCTGCATCCATCATCCCAAATTCCGACCGCATATGAGGAACACAGACTGTCTTGCCTCGTTGCCAAGCATCTTCCATAATGTCATTCATTTGTGGTTCATCTGGCATGGACAAAAACATCATGATGACTTTTGCCTGCTCATAATATGGCCAAGCATACAGTTGCCGCGCCATTTCCTTGCTTTTCGATGCAATACTTTCTTGATCTAGCTCGCGTCTCTTAGCAAGTAACTCTACACGCAACTGCTGCTTATTACTTTCTATCTTAGCTCTTGGCTTGGGCATTTTGATAGCCTTGAACTGCAGTGCGCAAGAAATCCATTTCAACTTTTTCTGAAACTTTTAATGTTACTTTCTTTGCATCAAGGGCTGTAATCGTACCGTACATACCGCCTGTTGTAACAACGCGGTCACCTTTTTTCAAGTTACTTAACATTTCTTCACGACGTTGTTGTTCCTTTTTTTGTGGACGATACAAGAGAAAATAAAATACTACTACCATTAAAAGAATAGGTCCGTAAGACGCTAACATTTGAATCATTTCTGGTGACATTCCAGCCAATACAATCACTCCTATTTTTACAATCTAATATGCTCTAAATTCAATATATTCCACATTAAATACTTAAATCCTCTTTACCTAGTCTTATATTGTGCCAAAAACTCTTGCCGAAACTCTACAAAACGATCTTCGATAATGGCTGTACGCATTTCTTTCATAAAATTTAAGAGAAAGTGCAAATTATGAATCGTGGTTAATCGCAAACCAAAAATTTCGTCCGTCTTAAATAAATGGCGAATATAAGCTCGCGAGAAATTACGACATGTATAGCAGCCGCATTTATCATCAAGAGGTCTAAAATCTTTAGCATATTCTGCATTTTTAACTACCAAACGTCCCCAACTTGTCATTACCGTACCATTACGAGCTACTCGTGTCGGGAATACACAATCAAACATATCAACACCATGCATAACACCTTCTACTAAACAATCAGGGGTTCCAACGCCCATCAAGTACCGAGCCTTATTGACCGGAAGAAGGGGAAGAGTATGTTCTAAAATTTCATACATCAAAGGCTTGGGCTCACCAACACTCAATCCTCCAACAGCATAACCTGGAAAATCCATAGCAACCAATTCTTCGGCACTCTTCGTTCTTAAATCTTTGTACATTCCGCCTTGAACAATACCAAAAAGAGCTTGGTCTTTTCTGGTGTGGGCGTCTTTACAACGCTGGGCCCAACGAGTTGTCCGTTCAGTAGATTTACGAGTATACTCATGATCTGCGGGATATGGTATACACTCATCAAAGGCCATAATAATATCCGATCCTAAGGCCATTTGCACTTCTGTAGCCTTTTCTGGTGAAAGAAACTGTTTGGATCCATCGATATGAGAACGGAAGGAAACACCCTCTTCTGTAATTTTGCGTAACGGGCCTAAACTAAATACTTGAAATCCACCACTATCCGTCAAAATTCCTCGATCCCAATTCATAAACTTATGTAGGCCACCAGCTTCCGCTACCAATTCAGGACCGGGACGCAAAAATAAATGATAGGTATTACTGAGGATAATCCCAGCACCCATCTCCTTTAGTTCATCTGGCGACATTGCTTTTACCGTGGCTTGTGTACCCACTGGCATAAAGATAGGTGTATCAAAGGTACCATGTGGCGTATGTAAACGCCCAGCCCGCGCTCCTGTTTTAGAGCACTGCTTAATCAATTCATAAGTGACAGCCATATTTTTCCTCCCTAGATTTTTTTAAATAACTAACATTGCATCACCAAAGCTAAAAAAACGATATTCTTGATTGACGGCTTCTTGATAAGCGGATAATACATTCTTCTGTCCCGCCAAAGCACTAATTAGCATTAATAATGTAGACTTGGGCAAATGAAAATTTGTTACAGCAGCATCAATAATTTTAAAGGTATACCCTGGATAAATAAAAATCTCTGTCCAGCCGCTTTTCCCTTCTAACATGCCATTGCAAGCAGCGGTTTCTAAAGTGCGTATTGCTGTAGTACCAACGGCAATAACTTTACCGCCTTGTTCTTTCGTTTTATTAATAAGTTCCGCCGCCTCTGGTGATACGGAATAATACTCTCTATGCATAACATGATTGGTAATATTATCAGTATTCACTGGCCTAAATGTTCCTAGTCCCACATGCAAGGTAACAAAAGCCAAATTTATGCCTTTATCCTGCATTTGTTTCATCAATTCCTTGGTAAAATGCAGTCCTGCAGTCGGAGCTGCTGCTGACCCCCGCTCCCTCGCATACACAGTTTGATATCGCTCTTTATCTGCTAATTCTTCCTTGATATAGGGGGGCAGTGGGGTTTGACCTAATCGATCTAAGATTTCTTCAAATATTCCTTGGTACATAAAGCGCACAATTCGTCCGCCAAAATCTGTAGTTTCTAGTACTTCACAGCTCAGTTCAGGACTGAAGGTAATAATTGCCCCAGCTCTGGCTCTCTTACCAGGCTTAACCAATGCTTCCCACTCATCTCCTGTTTTGCGGTTTAATAAAAAAATCTCAACCTTACCTCCCGTTTCGGCCTTGACACCAATTAGGCGGGCTGGAATTACCCTCGTATCATTAAATACCAAGGTGTCACCAGCCTTTACATAGCTCGGTAAGTCATAAAAGTGCTGATGGGCTACGCGGCCTGTATTTTTATCCAGTACCAACAATCGCGAGCAATCACGAGGTTCACAAGGATGCTGTGCAATTAATTCATCTGGCAAAAAATAATCAAATTCGGATAACAACATAACGAAACTCCTTTAGAAAACTTTTTTTATAGTAGTGCCCTGATAGTAGTGTTTCAAGATCTTCTCATAATATGTAGAATCGCCTTTAGGCGCCTTCTCCGCCATTGCTCTAGCGCCCCACTGGGATAATCCTAAACCATGTCCCCAACCAAAGCCTGTAATAACCAATCTATCCCCTACCTGGCCACTTAAGGTATATACCCCTCTTTTATTCATTGCTAAATCTTGCTTAGAATTCGCTGATGAGAGATTAATATCAAAGAGGGAACTTTTTAGATCCAAAATTCTACGTAATTTTTCACCCGTTAACTGAACATTGCCAGTAGTACCAATAAATTTTATGGTCTTTACTCTTCCTGACACGCCGCGCTCAGGTCCCTTTATTGGCCTCGTTGTAAGAGGTGCCAGTTCAATTTTCTTAATTGTTCCAACGGAGTATCCAGCCTTATGAATTGCTTGTTCAAGTTCACTAGTGGTCAATCTCTTTTCCCATTTAAATTGTGGTGAATTTTGATCATAATCCACTACACCACGCAAGTAGGGTAAAAATGCACCCCATACATTCTCGCTATTCTCTGTATAACCACCAGAACTACTATGAAAATAAGCAGGAATGACTTTTCCTTGAAAAAGTATTACTTTTCCTGCTGTATCATCAACAGCCTTAATAATACGAGGATGTTCACTTTCTCGCCCACCATATACTTGGCAATCTGTTGTATCACAAACATCATAATCATCTCTTTGATGTTTCTTTAAACTATGTATGGCATATGAGCGAGCAGCAACCGTCTGTGCTTTCACAGCTTCGAGCGGCCACTCTGGTGACATTTCCCTTGCAATAACACCATACAGGTACTCTTCTATTGGTACATTATTTACTACTGTCAAACCTGTTTTACCTTGGGTAATATGTATCTCAAAATTACCGCGGTATTCCTTCTGATTGACTTTGAGAAAGGACTTATTGTTATTGGTGCTTTTTATAATACTTAACTTTTCCGCTGCTACTTTCTGATTATTTAATATAAAGGTTTTTCCTTGAGCACTAATTCTTACTTCTTTTCCAATGGGGAAAAGAGCGATTAACTTCCCTGTATCTTTGTTTATAACTTTAAACTCCGTATCAGCGCAAATAACTATTTTCTGTTCATTTGATAAAATACCAACCCTAATCATAGATTCCGTTGAAGATGCTTGAACAGGTAGACTTGTACATATAGCAATTAGAAACACGATTAACAGGAAAATAGAATGTAATTTGTGTTTCATTGTAGTTCTCCTTATATAGTTCTTGTTTATAAAAATTCTTTATAATTATATACAATGTTTGCTAATACTAACAGTGTAAGAATAATGAGTAGATAGGTTGTAACTTTAATATCACGCCAATTTGAAAACATACTGCTTCCTCCTTCCTGTCATCCCAATATTACAAAAGATTGCCTTGTTCATCTAGCTTATAGGCTATTTTGAGGTGCTCATATGCCATTTGAGTCGCAATTCGCCCCCTAGGTGTACGCTGCAAAAAGCCCATTTGCAATAAGAAAGGTTCATAAACATCTTCAATTGTCTCATTTTCTTCACTAATAACCGCTGCTAGAGTATCAATACCCACAGGTCCGCCTTTAAACTTTTGTATAATGGCCAGCAGCATATTACGATCCGTCTTGTCTAAACCGCATTTATCAATTTCCAGCATGGCTAAGGCCTTATCCGCCATCACATCGGTAATAATACCGTTACCGACGATTTGAGCATAATCCCTTACCCGCTTCAATAAACGATTGGCAATCCTTGGTGTCCCTCTAGATCGTTTGGCTATTTCATGGGCTCCCCCCGCTTCAATATCAACTTTCAATATTTCCGCCCCTCGATTTACGATGCATTCTAAATCCTCAACGCTATAATATTCTAAGCGGCAAATAACACCGAAACGATCCCGAAGTGGTGCGGCCAAAGCTCCTGCCCTTGTGGTAGCCCCAATCAAAGTAAAAGGTGCTAAATCCAAGCGAATAGACCTAGCACTCGGGCCTTTACCAATAATAATATCTAAGGCGTAATCTTCCATAGCAGAATACAGTACTTCCTCAACATTTCTAGAAAGACGATGAATTTCATCAATAAATAAAACATCTTTCTCCCCTAAGTTGGTAAGTAATGCTGCCAAATCACCGGCACGCTCAATGGCAGGCCCTGAGGTTACTCGAAAGTTTACGCCCAATTCATTGGCAACAATGCCTGCTAATGTAGTTTTTCCAAGACCGGGAGGACCATATAGTAGTACGTGATCTAAGGCTTCTCCCCTTGATAACGCAGCCTGTACAAAGATTGAAAGATTATTCTTCACTTGATCCTGACCAATATATTCATGTAGCATCCGTGGCCGCAGGCTATATTGCCAAGTATCGTTGTCTTGTTCACTACCAGTAATAATTCGTTCCTCCACGATGTACCACTACCCCCTACTTAATTCCCGCAAAGCTAATTTTATTAAGGCTTCTACCGTCTGAGCATCTTTCCCAGCTTTTTTAACAATGGGCATGATTTCATTATTATTGTAACCTAGAGCAACTAAGGCTTGTATGGTCTCATCAACAATATCACCTGCAGCCGTCCCTAGATTCTCATCATTCCCATCCTCTTCACTGAGTAGACCGACTTTATCCTTTAGTTCTAAAATCATTCTTTCAGCAGTTTTCTTGCCAATGCCAGGAAGTTTTGTTAAGATACTCATATTTTTTGTACTAATGGCAATCCGAAATTGATTCGGGTCAATTGCTGATAAAATTCCCATTGCGACTTTAGGCCCAATGCCATTAATGGAAACTAAAGTTAAAAATAGTTCATATTCGTCTTGGGTATAAAATCCATATAGTAACATTGCATCTTCACGTACATGCATATGGGTAAATAATGATGTAATTTTCCCCACCGCTAATTTTTGTCTGGTAGTTGTCGTAATAAAAATGCGATAACCAACGCCTTGTACATCTACAAAACAATGATCTATGAAAATATGAGAAATTATCCCTTTTACATAACCAATCATAATTTACTTCCCCACGAACTTTGAATTTTTGCATTGCCAAAGGATTCAGCACAAGTACTCTCTCTTCTTGTATTCACAGAATGGGTGGTGCAGATGGCTACAGCCAGTGCATCAGCCACATCATCAGGATGAGGCTTCGACGGTAAATTAAGCAGCCGCTGCGTCATATAAATGACCTGCTCCTTTGTTGCCTTCCCATACCCTACGACAGATTGTTTTACTTGTAGTGGGGTAAATTCACTCAATTTTACATGGTTTTGGGCAGCTGCCAGTAAAATAACGCCACGTGCTTGACTTACTACCATAGCCGTACGAACATTTTTATTAAAAAAGAGCATTTCTACTCCCATTATATCAGGCTGATATTTTTTAATAATAGTATCGATTCCATGATGAATGATAACCAATCGTTCTGCATCACTCAATTTAGGACTGGTTTCAATAGCACCATAGTCGACAGCCTTTAAATGACTGCCCTCTAAATCCACAATCCCATAGCCACAGATAGCTGTGCCAGGATCTATCCCTAATGCTAACATAAAAATAGCCCCCCTTACAACCTATATTGATTCGACAATAGAATACATTATTCCTTTT